>MDSZ01075877.1_pt1 | contig 18755 bp, 19 predicted proteins | sample 811201 | NCBI WGS metagenome assembly MDSZ01 (sample SAMN05326647, study PRJNA326480) | marine metagenome | isolation source: seawater | place: Indian Ocean: North | collected 2010
AAATTAGGAGCAAAGCCTCCTTCATCACCTAGATTAGTATTTAAAGGTCTAGATTTTAATTCTTTTTTTATATTGGTGATTACAGAATGTGTCGAAGATAATGCTTCAGATAAAGATTTCAATCCTATTGGTAAAATCATAAATTCTTGAAAATCAACTTCATTATCAGCATGTTGACCTCCGTTAATTACATTAAGCATTGGTACAGGAATAACTAAATTATCAATGCCTTGTGAGAGAAAAATAGCTCCGCTTTTTAAATAGGACCAAGCTTTATAGAAAGCCAAGCTTAATGACAATATAGAATTTGCACCAAATTTTGATTTATTTTCAGTTCCGTCTAAGTCAATTAAAAAATTGTCAAAATCTTTATAATCAGAAAATTCTCTTGATAAAATTTTAGGTTTAATTTCATTATTAATATTTGAAACTGCTGTTAACACACCTTTTCCACTCATTCTACTTTTATCACCATCTCTAAGTTCAAGTGCTTCAAATTTACCAGTAGATGCACCAGAAGGAACCATTCCTCTAAAAGGATAAGATATGTTTTCGATAATCATTTCACATTCAACAGTTGGATTTCCCCTACTATCAAATATTTCTCTTGCTATTATATTTTGTATTTTCATTTTATTTTGCTGCCTTATTTATTTTGTTTATAGCATCTAAAAGTTTAGGCATATTATGCAAATGCATCATGTTAGGTCCATCACTTAGTGCTACTTCAGGTTTAGGATGAGTTTCAATAAAAAAACCTGCTAAACGTAAAGATGCTGCTGATTTAGATAATGGAACTACATATTCTCTTGCACCGCCACTTTTCAAACCCATTCCACCAGGTAATTGAACGCTATGAGTGCCGTCAAAAATTATTGGATATCCAAATTGTTTCATAAAATGGATACCCTTAAAATCATTAATAAGATAATTATAACCAAAAGAGTTACCTCTTTCAGTGATTAATATCTTTTTGTTATTTTGGTTTTCGATTTTTAAAATAATATTTTCTACTTCCTTATGAGATAAAAATTGACCCTTTTTAACGTTAACTATTTTTTTTGTTTGACCTGCTGCAACCAGTAAATCTGTTTGGCGACATAAAAATGCAGGAATTTGAATTATATCAACTAGAGGCTCTAATTTATCTATTTGTGATGTTTCATGAACATCAGTTGTTATTGGTATTTTCATATCAATTTTCAAATTTTTTAAAATATCTATTGATTTTTCAAAAGATATTTTACTTCTAACAGTTGAATGTGAGCTTCGATTTGCTTTATCAAAGCTGCATTTAAAAACAAAATTAAATTTATTTTTTTTTGAATATTGAAGTAATTTTTTAGCTATCTTTCTAATAAGTTTTTCATTTTCAAGTAAACAAGGGCCAGAAATGAGAAGTAATTTATTAACATCATTCTTAATAATAAAATTATTTAATTTAATAGATTTAGGCATTTTTATGTAAAAGACTATTTTTAATAAATGATAAAAATATAGGATGAGGTTTAAAAGGTTTAGATTTTAGTTCAGGATGGAATTGAACGGCAATGAACCATTTATGTTTTTTATTTTCTACTATTTCTAATAATTTTTTATCTTTTGAAAAACCAGAAAATACAAGATCTCCTTTTTCAACTATTAGTTTAAATTTTGGATTTACTTCATATCTATGTCTATGTCTCTCATTTATCAATTTTTTTTTATAAATTTTTGAAGCTAGGGATAATTTTTTAATATGGCATGGATATGAACCGAGTCTCATAGTAGCTCCTAAGTCATTACCCTTGTTTCTTGTAACTTTTTTATTCTTACTATTCCATTCTGTCATTAATGAAATAATATTATTTTTAAAATTACCAAATTCTGAACTCCCAGAGTTTTTTAATTTTAAAACATTTTTGACATACTCAACTATTGATAGTTGCATACCAAGACAAATTCCTAAAAAAGGGATATTTTTTTCTCTAGCAAATTTAATTGCTTCAAGTTTTCCATTTATGCCTCTATTACCAAAGCCACCTGGTATTAGAATTCCTGATGCGGTCTTTAGAAGATCTTCTACATTTCTTGAATTAATAGTTTCGGAGTCCAACCATCTAATAATTACGTTAGCTTGGTTATGAACTCCTGCATGATAAAGAGCTTCATAAAGAGATTTATAACTATCTTTTAAATTTACATATTTACCAATAATAAATATTTTTAAATCTTCTTTTGCTCTAGACTCTAAAACTTCAAAGTCAATCCACTTGGATAGGTTTTTTCTTTTTGGAGATTTAATTTTTAACTTTTTGATTACAAGATCATCTAATTTTGACTTAGATAATAGAGAGGGAACTTGGTAAATACTGTTAACATCATATGATGGAATTACTGCATTAGACGGTACATTGCAAAATAAACTTATTTTTTGAATTTCTTCTTTGTTTATTTTTTTGTTACTTCTGCATACAATTATATCTGGTTGAATACCAGAATTTAATAATTCTTTTACAGAGTGTTGAGTAGGCTTAGTTTTTACCTCACCAGATGTTTCAATATATGGGAGTAATGTTAGGTGGATTAATAGTGTATCAAGTTGGTTTTCATTTTTAAATTGTCTTATGGCTTCTAAGAATGGAAGACTTTCTATATCTCCTACAGTTCCTCCAATTTCACAAATAATAACATCATCTTTATTAGTAGATCTTTTTATAGATTTTTTAATTTCTTCAGTTACGTGTGGAATAACTTGAACAGTTGAACCTAAATATTCTCCTTTTCTTTCTTTTGATAAAATAGTTGAATAAATTTTACCTGATGAAATTGAGTCATTTTTAGAACATGTTATATCAGTAAACCTTTCGTAATGACCTAAATCTAAGTCAGTTTCATAACCATCATCTGTTACATAAACTTCTCCATGTTGGTACGGGCTCATTGTACCAGGATCAACATTTAAATAAGGATCTAATTTTCTAATCTTAAGTTTAATACCTCTAGCTCTTAATAAAGAGGCAAGTGATGCAGTGACTATTCCCTTACCAAGTGATGATACAACACCTCCGGTTACGAATATTAATTTCACTGATTAGGCACTTCTGGAATTTGCTCCTCTATAGAATCATCGATTACAATTTCATCTTGAATTTCATCTAATTTATTTGTTGATGAATATTGTTTTGTTATAACTGCCCCCATAAATAAACACCAAAATAAAAAACCAAATCCAAGAGCATATGTAATTTTAGTCATACCTGAGAAAGATGATTTATTTGAGGTCATACTGCCTGTTAAAGATGTTTGGGTACCTAGTCCAAGACTTCCCCCTTCAGTTTTTTGAAAAAGAATTATGAGTATTAAAATTGCTCCAATTACAGCACTAACAATTAAAAATAAATTAATCATATAATTATTTAAAAAATTTTATGAATTTAGGTTTTGTTGAAGCAGACCCAACTAAAACACCATTCACATTTTGTAAATTCAATATATCACTGACATTGCTCAAATTTACGGAACCACCATATAAAATATTAATCTTTTTAAAAGTATATTTTTTAGTTATTTTGATTAAAAAAGATGAAATTTCATCTATTTCATCAATTTTTGGGGTCAGGCCAGTCCCTATTGACCATAATGGCTCATATGCAATTATCAATTCATCATAAGATGCTTTTTTACTTAAAATGATATCAATTTGTTTTTTTAGAAAATCTTTCGTTTTTTTAGATTTGTAGATTTTCTCTGACTCTCCAATACAAATAATTGGTTTAATCTTATTAATTAAACATAATTCTAATTTTTGTTTAATTAAATTATCACTTTCTTGAAAATTTGATCTTACTTCTGAGTGTCCTAAAATACAGTATTTGATTTTATTTTCAGAAAGAGAGCTAATGTCCAAAGATCCTGTATTTGCACCTAATCCGTGAGTATCTATGTTTTGTGCCGAGATAATATTTTTGGGGAATTTTGAATTTATTATAAGAGTAAAAAAATTACTAGGAGCGCTAATTATCTTATTTTTTCTAGATTTTGAAAAGCTAGCAATTAGTTTAGATAAATTTTGAGTCTGTCTTAGATTTAAATATGATTTCCAATTAAATATTATATATTTCATGATATTTTACTGATATCAAATTAATCGAACATTTAAAATGAAAAAACTTATTGTAATTTTCTTTAGTGCTGCACTAGGTATTAGCTTCTTATTTATCGGCTTTGGATCTTATTTTGGACAAAGTCATATAATTAAAGTCGGAGATATAAAAATTACAAGTGAGGAATTTTCAAGAAAATTTGAAAATTATAAAGCTGAAAATCAGTTAAACAATTTATCAGATGAAGAAAATATTTACTCTAAAATTCAGTTTGTTAATCAATATGTTAATCAATTATTATTTGAAGAATACTTGAATAATAAAATAGATTTAAGCGATAAATCTAAAAAAGTAATTTTAAAAAAATCTTTTAATAATAATGAAATGTTTAATAATCTAGATGAAGCTAGCCTTCAAAATTATCTTAAAGCAATATCGTCTGACATTAATAAAGATATTTTTAATAATTCTCTCGATGTTCAAGAACTTGTTAACATTGATATTAAAGATGAAATTCTGAAAGAAAAAGAATTATCAATATTTGAAATTAAAAACACCTCCACAGAAATTGACAATAGTCTTGAGAGTGAATATATAGAAAATTACAAACTCTATAAAATAAGAATAATTAAGTACAATCTAGAGGATTATCTTGAAAATGAAGTTATTAACGACAAATTAATCGATAACTTTTATAAAGAAAATATTACTAAATACACAGAAGAAGATAGTTACACATATGAACAAATTATCTCTGAGAAAATATTAAATGAAAATTTTGAAAATTTAAAAAAAAATAAAGAATTGCAATATAAACTTTTTGAAAATGTTGATGCAAATTTAATATTACCACAAATTAAAAATCAACTTGAAAATATTCAAATTAAAGAATCAGGCGGACCTATTGAAATAGGAAATAGATTTTTTTATGTAAAAAAAATTGATTTCCAAAAGTCATATATAAAAGATCTAAAAGAAGTTAGAAAAGATATTAAAAACACTATTATACAATCAGAAATTGATGAGATCGATACTTCGATTATAAACGAAAGCTTGGAAACTTATTCTAATGAAAATATTTTTTACTCAAATTCTTTTAATTTTATTGAAAATATACCTCAAGAATTTCAGTTTATAAATTTCAATAATTTTGAAGATCAAATAATTGAAAATAATTTCTTATTTGATTACAAAGTTGAAGAAATAAAAATTGATGATCTACAAGTAAGTTTTAAAAATGAATTTCTTCTCTCTTATTCAATATATAAAAAAAATATTGATAAATCTCATAATGAGGAAGAATTGATAAATATGGGTAATGTAAAAGTTAATTATTTTACAGACAGTCTTACCATAAAGGGGTTTTTCATATCTGAAGATGAACTAGAAAATATAGTCACTATCAAACCTTCTGAATTACTAAAGATAGTTTTACCAAATGAAGTTATATATCTTAAGCAAAAAAATGAAGGGAAAATTGACTCAACAAATATAAAACAAAATATAATTAATCAAATATTTTCAGATATTATTAATCGTTTAAAATTAGATATTGAAATAGATGTAAATAACCAACAATTACTTCAACTTTAAACGATGTTTGTTCATGGTAAAAAAATTTTTTTAGACACTGATAATACAATAACTATATACAAAAAATTATTTAAAAGTTTTAAAGATGTTTCGATATTAGAGTCTGTTATAGGGGGTGAAAATAAAGGAAGATACTCAATAATACTCTTTAATATTATTGAAAATATTGAAATTTTTGAAAAGTATATATTTCTAAATGGGAAAAAGAATTCAATAAAGTCACCTAGTGAATTTTTAAAAAATCTTTATAAAAAGAAAAATTTTATAAATTTATATAAAAAAAAGATACCTATTCCCTTCACTATTGGAAATCTTACATTTGATCTTTGCAAATTTACATTACCTAAACTTAAATATGACTCAGACAAAAATGAACTCGATATACCCCTAGCACACTTTGTACACCCTAGGAATTTAATTATTATTGATAATATTTTAAACGAAACACATTTAATTGAATTTTCAAAAAGTAGAAAAGATAAAGATACAAATTTAGATACTATTAAAAAACTATTAACTTCTTCTCTTAAAATTTCAAAAAATAATTTAAAAGTAAAACCATCATTATTTAAAAATCATATGACAAAAAATGATTTTTTTCACAAAGTTAATCGTATTAAAAATGAAATAATTAAAGGTGAAATATTTCAAGCTGTTTTATCTCAAAGATTTTCTGCAGATTATAAAATTGATCCCTTTAATTTTTATAGAGCTTTAAGATCAATAAACCCTTCGCCCTATTTGGTTTTTTTAAACCTTAATAAATATCAAATTATTTGTTCAAGTCCAGAAACGATGATTAACGTTAAAGATAAAAAAATAACCTTAAGACCTATAGCTGGAACAAGAAGAAGAGGGAAAACCAAACAAGAGGATATAAAATTAGAAAATGAATTACTAAATGATGCAAAAGAATTAGCTGAACATTTAATGTTAGTTGATTTAGGTAGAAATGATGTTGGACAAATATCAAAGATTGGCTCTGTGAAAGTTACTGAAAAAAATATTATTGAGTATTATTCTCATGTAATGCATATAGTAAGCAATGTTACTGGAAACTTAAAAAATAGATATACGCCAATTGACGCTCTTTTTGCTGGTCTACCTGCTGGGACAGTATCAGGTGCTCCAAAAATTAGATCATTAGAAATTTTAGAATTAGAAGAAAATGTTAATAGAGAATTTTACTCAGGTTCAGTTTGCTACTTAGATATTAACGGCGATATGGATAGTTGCATTAACTTAAGAACTGCGATGATAAAAGATAATGTTATATATACACAAAGTGGTGCTGGAATTGTATATGATAGTATTGATAAAAATGAATACTTGGAATGTATTAATAAAGCGAATGCTATTTTTGAAGCTTATAAGATAGCACATATTATTTGAATGATTACTCTTATTGATAACTATGACAGTTTTACGTATAACCTATATCACGATTTATCAAAGAAAGATGAAGTTAAGGTTATTAAAAATGATCAAATCTTTAAAAATTTAAATAAAATTATAAATTCAAAAGCAGTAGTTATATCCCCTGGGCCTAGTACACCTTTTAATTCTGGAGAATGTTTAGAATTAGTAAATAAAATTTACACATTCATGCCTATATTAGGAGTTTGTCTTGGCCATCAAATATTGGGCGTTTACTTTGGCGCTGAAATAAAAAATCTAAAAACTCCAAAACATGGGAAAATATCAAATATAAAAATTACTAATTCTTGTAAAATTTATTCAAATATTAATAAAACTTTCAAAGCCACAAGGTACCACTCTTTATATTTGGAAAAAAAAAAATTTTCCTACAAATATTAATATTACTAGTTATTCTTTAGACGATAATATTATTATGAGTTTTAAACATAATTTATATTCTTTATATGGTGTACAATATCACCCGGAAAGTATTGATACATATGAGGGTAAGACGATTATTAATAATTTTTTGGATATTATATGAAATTTAATATTAATATTGCCGTTAACGAAAAAAATATTAAAGAAGCTATTAAATATTTATTTAATACAGATAATTATTCTCACCAAGCTATAATTCTTTATCAATTAAATAATTATTTAAATAATTCAAAAGTTTTATTAACTTTAAGAGATTACATATATAAAAATTCTAATAAAATAAAAAGCTATCCTAACTCTTTAGATACTTGTGGTACGGGAGGAGATGGACTTAAAACTCTTAATATTTCTACTACCGTTGCTTTATTATTATCTTCAATGAATATACCTATAGCTAAACATGGCAACAAGGCGGCAAGTTCAAATAGTGGATCAACAGATATTATTAATCAACTTAATATTAAAAATGAGACTAATGTAAATAAGATTCATCAAAAAATTAAAAAAGAAAGATTTGTTTATTTAAATGCACCACTATTCTATCCTGAGCTTGGAAAAGTAGCTCAAATAAGAAAACTATTAGGAATAAAAACTATTTTTAACTATATGGGGCCTACTCTAAATCCATTAAGAGCTAAATATCAAATTCTAGGTACTACTAATAAAGACTCTGCTGAAATTATGGTCAAAATATTATCAAATATAAATTTAAAAGGATTTACCGTATTCTATTCTCAAGATGGAATGGACGAAATAAGTATATTCTCACCAACTTATTTTTATTTTCAAAATGGTAAAAAAATTACAAAAAAGAAAGTTTCAAATAAAATCTATGAAAAATATTTAAATAAAAAACCTAATTTCAATGAAATTAAAGGTAAAGATCCTAAATATAATGCAAATAGATTAATACAACTATTTCAAGGTAAAAAAGATAGTTATAGAGATATAGTTGTAATCAATTCAATATATGGAATGAAGACAATAAAGCCTAATATGAATTTTAATAATTGTTATGATTTAATTAATTCAACCTTAGATAATGGTATTGCTTTAAAACATTTACAGAAATTACAAAAACAATGAATATATTGGATCAAATTGTAAAAGAAAAAGAAAATCATAAAATATATCTAAATCAAAAAGAAAAGATTTTTAAATATAAATATTCAAGACCCAACTTTTATAATTCTATAAAAAGTGAAATTGATAAAAATAGAAATGCCCTAATAGCTGAATTTAAAAGATTCAGTCCAAGTGTAAAAAGATTTAAAAAGATAAAATCTATTCAAGATGTAATATATGATTATAATAAATCAAATTGTTGTTGTATTTCTATACTAACTGATAAGAATTTTGGTGGTAGTTTAAATGATATTACAATTGCTAAAAAAATTACAAAAAAACCTATCATAAGAAAAGACTTTATAATAGACAAAATGCAAGTTGAAGAAAGTAAGTATTTTGGTGCGGACGCTATTCTTTTAATAGCAAAAATATTGACAAAAAGAAAAATTAAAGAATTACATAATCATGCAATAAAAATTGGTTTAGATGTATTAATTGAAATAGAAAACTATATTGAAATAAAAAAAATATCAGATATTGATGCTAAATTAATTGGAATTAATAATAGAAATCTTAGAGAACAAAAAATAGATATAAAAAAGTCTATTAAATTGTCATCTTTATTAGAAAAAAAAATAGTTGTTTCAGAGAGTGGAGTGACATCTTCAAACATAAAAAAAATTAAAAAACAAAGTTCTATTTCTTCATTTTTAATTGGAAGTAGTATTCTAAACTCAAATGAAAAAATAAAATATATTAATCAGCTATATAGATCTTAATGTCACTTACTCATTTTAATAAAAAAAATAAAAAAATTGATATGGTTGATATAACTAATAAAAAAAAAACAAAAAGAATAGCGGAGGCTCAATGTTTTATAAAAATTGATAAAAATTTATACAAAATTTTATCAACTGATGAGAAATTATTTAATAATCTGTGTAATACAGCAAAGATAGCTGGGATTTTAGCTGCAAAAAATACATCAAAACAGATACCTTTAACTCACTATATTCCATTAGATTATGTCAATATTGAATTTAAATTACATAATAATTCAATACACTTAAAAAGCCAAATTAAGTCACAATATTCAACCGGCTTAGAAATTGAAGCATTAAATAGTATTACAACTTCATCAATAACAATATTCGATATGTTAAAATCATATAAGAAAAAATTAACTATAGAAAAAATAGAATTGATAAAAAAAAGAGGTGGAAAGAATAATATTGGATGACATTTTTTCAGCCATAAATCTTATTTATAAAAAGCTTCCTAAAAAGAAAATAACTTTAAAAGATGCTAATAAACTAAAGAATAAAGATATTATTGATTTTCCAATCTCTATTAATAAAGATATCCCTCCTTTTAATCAATCAGCAATGGATGGTATAGGTGTAGTAAAAAAAAATAATGAATATTTAATAAAAGGTATAACCTATTTAAATAAAATAACAAAAAAAAAAATTAAAAATAATGAATGCTTTATTGTTAAAACTGGATCATTATTACCAGATAATATAAATTATATTATTCCGGCAGAGAGACTAATTAGAAAAAAAAATAAATTTTTTGTTTTGGATTATAATTTTAGAAACTCTTTTTTAAGATATAAGGGTCATATATATAAAAAAAATAGTGTTATCAGAAAAAATAAAGAATTTATCAATACAAAAGATTATATTGTTATTAAAAGTATTAATAATTTAAAAGTTAGAGTAATAAAAAAATTAAATTTTAAAATAATTTCAACCGGAAGTGAGTTTACAAAAAAACACTTTATAAATCACACTAATGGGGAATATATTAATAACTTCATCAATAAATATGGTCACACTGTAGATCAATGTATTCATTTAAATGATGACCAAAATAAAATTTATCAAGAAATCAAAAATTCTAAATCTGATATAACCTTAATTATTGGTGGAACGGGCAAAAGCAAGGATGATATTAATTTTAAAAATATTAAACTTAAAATAGATGGGATAGACTTAAAACCTGGAAAACCATTTAAATTTTATTCAGAAAAATCTAAGTTATATATGTTTTTTCCTGGTAATCCATGTTCTTCGTTCGTACTTACTAACATAATTATCAAATCAATATTCAATTATTACCAAAATAAAAAATCAAAATTAGATTATAAGTTAATTAACAAATCAAATTTAAAATATAATTTTACAAATTTAACAAGAAAAAGCTTTTTATTTGCATTAAAGAAAAAAAATGAAATAAAAATCTTTTCTAATCAAGAAAGTTCTAATTTAGCAAATATATTAAACTCTAATTGTCTAGTTTATTATGATAAAACATCAAAATTAAGGGTCTATGATCTAAATGACTAAAAAAGCAAAAAAACTTCTTGAATTTTTAAAAGCATATATAAGAAAGAATTCAATTTCTCCAACTTATGAAGAAATGAAAAATCATATGGGATTAAAATCTAAATCTTCAATTTTTCAATACTTAGAATATTTAGAGAATTTAGGTCATATATCGAGAAACAAACTCAAATCTAGGTCCATTAAAATTAACGAGTTAATCCCTTTCTACAATGAAATATCAGCTGGTAATCCACTTAGCTCATCAAATGATCAGATTGATTATGTCCAGTATGAAGAACTAATTAAGATTAAAAATATAAATAGTTTCGCCTGTAAAGTTAATGGCAATTCTATGGATAGTTTTGGTATCCATAATGGGGATATAGCCATAATTGATAAAAATACATCCTACAATCCAAAAAAGATATATGCTATTCAAATTGATAATAATGAAATTACTTTAAAAAAATTGAAAGTTATAAATAATGAAATTGAAATTATCGGTGATAAAAAAAACTATACTTCAAAAAAATATAGCAAAGATAGAGTTAAGATAATTGGTAAAATGATAAGTCTTATAAGAAGTTATTAATGATAGTTACGAGATTTGCACCCTCTCCTACTGGAAGTTTTCACATGGGTAGTTTAAGAACTGCTATTTACAATTATTTATTTGCAAAAAAAAATAATGGAAATTTTATATTAAGGATAGAAGATACTGACAAAGAAAGATCTAAAAGTGAATATGAAGAGGAGATTTTAAATATTTTTAAAAAATTTAATCTTAAATATGATCAAATTTCTTACCAATCTCATAATAGAGAAATGCATATAAATTATTTAGATACATTAATTAAAAACGGATCTGCCTATAAAGATGAAGATGGCCCTTATAGATTTAAAGTTGATAAATCAATTGATCATTTTGAATATAATGATTTAATATTAGGAAATATTAAAATCCCATCAGAAAATATTGAGGATTTTTCAATCGCCAGATCAAATAAAAACCCAACATTTATACTAACAAATTTAATTGATGATCATAAGGAGGGAATTACTAATGTTATTAGAGGAAACGATCACTCAATCAATACAATTAAACAAAACTTAATTAGTAAAGCTTTGAATTTTAATAAAATTGAATATGCACATATTCCCCTTATTCACGATATGTCAGGAAAAAAACTCTCAAAGAGAGATAATGTTACAAACGTAGATGACTATTTAAAAAATGGATACTTAGTGGATAGTATTTTTAATTTTATAGTAAAATTAGGAAATAATTTTAATGATATTGAATTTCTTGATCTTGATATAGCATTGCAAAATTTTGACATAGACAAGATAGTTTCATCACCTGCAAAATTTGATATTGAAAAGCTTAATTTTATCAATCAATATTATTTAAAGAAACTTGATCTCGATCAATTTAAAATGCAAATAAGTGACTTAAATAAATCTCTTATTGAAAATTATAATATAGAATTAGTGTATAAAGAAATCTTAGATAGATGTGTAACTTTAAATGATATCAATTTTGAAATTGTTAAATTAATAAAATTTTATGATAGCAAAGAAGTTTTGAAGATTGATGAAGAGGAACAAAACTTGATTAAAAATATTTATGAAGTTATTCAAAATTTGCATAATACCGATGATGTGATTAAGATATTGGAAGAAAATAGTTTAAATTTGAAGAAGATAGGTAAAACTATTAGAAAAATTTTAGTTAACTTTGAATCAAAGCTACCTATTGATAAAATTATACTTTTCTATGGTATTGGTAATTTTAAAGAAAGATTGTTATTATATTTAAATGATTGACGAAAAAAGATTTAAACTTATAGACTCAAAAACTGGTAAGGAATATACATTTGATGGTCTCACAGGTGCAACTGGCCCTGATGTAATCAATATATCAACTCTATACAAACAAACTGGTTTATTTACATATGATCCTGGATTCACATCAACAGCTGCTTGTAATTCTAAAATTACATTCATAGATGGTGAAAAAGGAATACTTCAATATAGAGGATACCCAATTGAGGAACTTGCAAATCATAGTACTCATTTAGAGGTAAGTTATCTTTTATTACATGGCGAATTACCCTCTGAACAAGATAAACAAGAATTTGAAAATATTATTAAAAACCATACACTTTTAAACGAACAAATTGCTCAATTTTACAAAGGATTCAGGAGAGATGCTCACCCAATGGCTATGATGATAGGAGTAGTTGGCGCATTATCTTCTTTTTATCATGATGCTTTAAATATAGAAGATCCTGAGCATAGAATGATAGCTTCACATAGAATACTAGCTAAAATGCCTACTATAGCGGCCATGGCATATAAATATTCAGTGGGTCAACCATTTGTATATCCACTTAATAAATTAAATTATGCAGATAATTTTTTACATATGTGTTTTGCAACTCCTACAAAAGAATATGAATTAAATCCTCTTTATTCAAAAATAATGGATCAAATATTTATATTGCATGCAGATCATGAGCAAAATGCTTCAACATCAACTGTAAGAACTGCTGGTTCATCTTTAGCTAATCCCTATGCTTGTCTATCAGCAGGTATATCATCACTATGGGGTAAATCTCATGGTGGAGCTAATGAGGCTGTAATTGATATGATAGATGAAATAGTTACAAATGATTTACAACCAAAACAATTTATTGAAGAGGTAAAAAATAAAAAAAACAAAATTAGATTAATGGGTTTTGGTCATAGAGTCTATAAAAGCTATGATCCAAGAGCTAAGGTTTTAAAAAAAAGCACTGAAGATTTATTCAAAGAATTAAAATTAAAATCAAGAGAATTAGAAATAGCAAAAGAAATAGAAGAATTAGCTCTAAAAGATGATTATTTTAAAGAGAAAAATCTATACCCTAATGTTGATTTTTACTCAGGAATTTTGTTAAAAGCATTAGGCATACCAACATCTATGTTTACTCCAATCTTCGCTGTGGGCAGAACTGTTGGTTGGTTGGCTCAATGGAAAGAAATGATTGAAGATGAAGAATTTAAAATTACAAGACCAAGGCAACTATTTACAGGTGAAAATAATAGAACCTATAAGAAAGTTAAAGACAGAGAAAAGAAATCAATCTTTAATCTTTTATGGCTTAAGAAGACTTTTTTAAATAATCAATAATAGGAGCTCTATTTAATTTTTTAAAATTAGATTTATTTGAATAATTAATAAGATTTTTTTTATAAGAATTAAATTTTATATTGTCATTAATAAAAATTTTAAAATTTTCAAATAGATCATATGAATTAAAATTTTTTTGAATAAACTCTTTAATAATTTCCTTTTTATTAAAAATATTAATAAGAGAAAGAAATTTAGATTTAACAAAAATTTTGAAGATTAAATAATTAATAAAATTAGCTTTATAAAAAATAAAGTGTGGTATGTTCGAAAAGCTTAACTCTAAATGTACAGTACCAGAACAAGCAAAAGCAAAGTCTAATTTAGATAAGTTACTATAATAATTAATATCATTATTTAAATGGAGAATATTTTTATTTTTAATATTTTCTTTTACAAATTTTGAAAATTCAGGTGTAGAAAATATAAAATAATTAAATTTCCCTAAATTATTAATTTTGTTAATTAAATCTTTAATTATATTTATATTTATAAATACTTCTTGGGACCTACTACCTAAAAAGAAACCAATATTACGAATATTACTATTAAGATTTTTTTGAATTTTTGTTTTACATAATAAAGGATGACCAATATATGAATATTTATGAGATTTATAATATTTACGATCAATATGAAATATTGAAAAAATATGACTCATTTCATTATTAATAAATTCTGCTTTTTTCTTTTTCCATAAAAAAACAGATGGTCCAATAATTTGAGAGTAATTAATGTTTATTGATTTATATTTACTTAAATAAAATTTTGTAAAATCAAAAGAATCAACAAAAAATATATGGCTAAAATTATTTTTTTGAATAATTTGAAATACTTTTTTTCTGAGTTGAAATAAATATCTTAAATTAAGAATAATCTTAGTTAAACCCATAATTGACTTTATATTAATATTTGTAAGGTCTTTAAAAATTAGTTTTTCATTTGACATACCGTATGTAAAAATATTTTTAGATTTTTTTTTAAAAAAATTGTCATCAAGAATAGATTTTAGATTTTCTCTTGCTGATTGTTCAAGTGTAATAAATAATATTTTCAATTAAAGAACAATTAAACTTATATTAGAAGATCTGACAACTTCTAAGAATTTATTTTTTTCTGAAATAATAATATTTTGATTAAATAAACATATTATTTTAATTTTATAATTAACTAATAATTTAAGTGTATCTAAGCCAATTATTGGAAAATCAATTTCATTGATTTGATTATTTTTTTTTGATTTGAAAAAAATTAAATTTTGAAAATCGTTTGAATTTTTACCAATTTTTTTAATTAACTGATCAGTACCATAAATATCTTCAAATGATAGAATTCTATTGCCATCATTTATAAAAGATTGAAATAAATTCAGTTTAAATAATTTTTTATATTTGTGAGATTCATTAACTATAATTTTTATTAATTTTTTATGGTCCTTTTTGTATATTTGGTCTTCTTTATTTATTAAGAAATTTTTAAAAATCATCTTTTGTGACAATAAATTTATTTTTTTACTTAATAAAAATTTTTTAAGAATTAGAGATTGATTATTAATATTATTAGAAAAAAAATCTTTTGTGAAAAATAATTTTGAAGATAAATTAAGTTTTATTTCATTAATTTTAGGTAATTTAACATAACCAACAATCAGGGCTCTGTTAGTTTTACTTTTATTAATGAATTTAATTATTTTTTCAATAAAGCGAATATCAAATTTAATATACATGTCTTTAAATTTTTTAATAATTAAATTGTTTTTTTGAATAAGTATTATTTTATTTAATTTATTTTTTTTTTTTTAAATATACAGCTGCTTCATATGCAAACTTACCTGAGCCAGCTATTAAAATTATAGATTTATTGTATGTGTCCAAGTTTTTCATTTAGAATTGATTTATAATCATTAAAAATTAGATCTACTCTGTCTTCAAGATTTAGTTCAATTTTATCCTTTATAAACAATTTATGAATTTCTGATATTCTTAATATATTATTTTTTGAAAAATTATTTCTTCTAATACCAACTAAGTTTAATCCCCTAAGTTTAGCTCTATTACCAATAACAAGACTGAAAGGTAATACATTTTTATCAATACCTGACATTCCACCAATCATAGAATAAGAACCGATAGTTACAAATTGTATAACAGCTGAAAGACCTCCGATTACAACATTGTTAACAATATTAACGTGCCCTCCTAAAGTTACTTGATTAACTAAAATATTTTCATTGCCTATATTACAATCATGAGCTACATGAACTCCTGTCATAAAAAGATTTTTATTTCCAATTTTAGTTTTCATGCCACCATCTTCAGTGCCTTTACTTATTGTAGTATTTTCCCTAAATATATTTGAGTTTCCAATTGATAAAAAACTATCTTCTCCTTTAAATTTTATATCTTGAGGATCACAACCGATATTTGAGAAAGGATAGAAGGTATTATTTTTACCTATAGTAGTATTGCCTGTTATAGAAATGTGAGACTTTAATTCAGTATTATCATCTATTAATATATTTCCATCTATATTACAAAATGGGCCTATTTTTACATTTTTACCAAGATTAACCTTCTTAGATACGTAACTACTTTGATGAATTAGAGATGTCATGAATCATAGCAGAAAAAATACATTGTGCATGTATAACATCATTGACAAAACATTTACCTTCAAATTTGTAAACATTCTTTACTTTATTCAAACGATTCACTTTTAAATCCAAAACATCACCTGGTAAGACAGGTTTTCTAAACTTACATTTATCTATAGTCATAAATGAGACACCGGGATTCTTCATGGTATCTCTTAATTTCATAGCAACTGTAAAACAAGCAGCTTGAACTATTGCTTCTATAATCAAAACTCCAGGCATCAATGGTCTTCCAGGAAAATGACCATTAAAGAAAGGTTCATTGATTGTAACACATTTTATTGCATGCGCTGAAATATCAGGTTCAAAATCAATAATTTTATCAATTAACAAAAAAGGATATCTATGGGGTAAAATTTCTTGGATTTTATTTATATCTATCATCTTCTATTTTTAATTATATTTTTTTTCCATTCTTTTATATCAATAGCAGGGAAACCAGCAACAATAGAATTATCTTTAATATTTTTAGTTACTCCACTTTTGGCTGCTATAATAACATTATTACCAATTTTAATATGACCAGCAAAACCGACTTGACCTCCTGAGAGTAAATTATCACCTATGATGACACTACCAGAAATTCCAGTTTGTGCTGCTATTGTAGCATTTTTCCCTAAAATAACATTATGTGCGATGTGTACCAAATTATCTATCATTGAATTTTTACCTACATAAGTAAAATCTATTTTACCTCTATCAATTGTACAGTTGGAGCCAATATTTACATTTTCATCTATGTGTACTATTCCTATTTGAGGATTTATATTTGAAGAACCCATATTTTTAGTACTAAAGCCAAAACCAGAAGAACCAATAGTTGAATTATCGTTAATAATTACATTATTTGAAATTATTGAATTTTTAATTACTACATTGTTTTTAATAATACAATTTTTATCAATAATGCAACCTCTCCCAATAATACAATTATTGCCAATTGAAGAAGATGGATCTATAGAAGCAAATTTAGATATGTGTGAATTATTAATTAAATTAAATTCGTCTTTAAAATTTATATTATCCTCATGTATAAATAAATAATTTACAATTTTATTATAAGTTAAATTTATATCAGAAACTAAAATTATATTTTTATATAAATTAGATTTAAAAATATCAATATCATCAGTTATTATTAATATCTCATTTTTATTATTAATTTTATAATTTAATTTGACACCTTTATTGATAAAAAGAATTGAATTTTCTCTTTGATAATTTATAGAGGAAATATCACTGACAACAAAATTTGAAGTAATTTTTACATCAATATAATTAATAAAGGAAATTTCATCTTTATTAACTTGGAGACTTTTATTTATAGGATAAAAAGTCTTTCGATTAAAATCGATCATTAATTAGAATGAAGTTCCAATTGAAAAATTAAATTCCCTAGTTTTATCTTTATCAAGTTTTTCTATGACTGTTGCATAAGATAAAGATAATGGACCTATTGGAGTTAAAATATCAAAAGATACACCTGTGGAGGATCTTAAATTAAAATCATTATCTGAAGAATAATCACTATCCCATATTGAACCAACCGTTGTAAATAGTTTTATATTTATATTATCTTTTTCATCAAAAATGAAAGAGCTACCATAACCTAAAGTTGTGGTAAAAAATTTATTACCACCAAGATATAGATTATCTTTAAATGGTCCTATCCCTCTGTAATCAAAACCTTTAAAATTCAATCCCCCTAAACTAAATGCATTAACTGTTTTAAGATTGTCTTCTAATGACTCAGCTATACCGATGTTATTATGTAAAAAAATAAAATTTTTGCTCTTACTTAATTTAAAATAATTTTCATTTGTTCCTCTTAATTTAATATAAGAATCATCAGATATATTTTCAGGAGATAAGGTTATACTTAGTCTATTCTTAAAACCATTGGTAGGATAAAAGAAATCATTAGTTGAGTTAGATAAAAGAGAAAATTCCAGAGTTATTTGATTAAAATTACCTATACTATCTTGAATATG
>MDSZ01125738.1_pt1 | contig 18753 bp, 7 predicted proteins | sample 811201 | NCBI WGS metagenome assembly MDSZ01 (sample SAMN05326647, study PRJNA326480) | marine metagenome | isolation source: seawater | place: Indian Ocean: North | collected 2010
CCAACAGAGTCAATCCATTTTTGAAGAGGAATGTTAGTAAAAGAAGTAATATCTAAATTTCCTTTCGAGTTTATAATCGTGTTCAATGCAACAGGCAATACTTGTTTTACAGGCTGGAATATTTGTATTAAAGCTCTACCTACACCCAAGTTTGCAATTAAATCTAATCCTTTAGACACCAATCCTGCTTCTTCTTTAGGTAAATATCTTTGTTTTTTTGCGCTGTTAATATAGCTTACTACTTTATCTACAACTAATTTTCTAACCTTTTCATCTGGAATTAATTTATTAAGCTCTGGGGATTGAACGAATCCTTTTATTTGATTATAAGCAGGAGATGTTTGTATGTCCATTTGAGCAGCCTCCATAGAGTTTGACATATTAGAATCAAAATTAAAGTTGACTACTCTGTTGCCTGGTAGTTGTTGTGGTTTAGTAGATTCAAATAACACTCCGGCTTTCTTGTTGAACAAAGTGCCTGAAAAAGATCCGAACGCACTTTCATTGTCTAAATCAACCTCTACATCTGCTTCAAATACTGAAAATTTATCCGGTGTATAGTTAACATCATTGCCTAATATCTGGTTATATATATTGTAACTTGTTTGAGCAAGCTCTGGATATACTTTAGCCCATTCATTTTGCCAGAATGCAACTGCGTCTTTATTAACCTGATCAAAAGCATTTTCTATTTCAGATGAGCTTTCAGCGTTTTTAATCTTGTCATATATCTTTTGTAAAATTTCAGCTGTTTCTTTCTGCTCTTTATTTCCTCTTTGGTATTTTGCGATAGACTGCTCAACCAATCTTAATCTTCTTTTGAATTCTTTTTTACTGGAATCTATATCTCCGCTAGTAGTTCTAACTAAAAAAGCATATAAGCCTCTTTCTATATTATTTCTTGTCGAATCAAATGCCTCATTGTTTGGTCTTAGTTTGCCAAACTTTTTTACATAATCTTTTACCATGTTATTGGTGTTAACTATAGCCTTTGCTTGACCACTAATAAAATCCCTAAGCCCACTTTTAATTTGAAAATCTATATAATTATCTAAACTACCTAATATTGTTTTCAAGGTCATAGGTAATGTTGCAATTTGTTTTAAATAAGGAATAACTACACCTTCGTATAATGCTTTGAATTTGTTTCTCGGCTTTACGGTTTTATTATCCTTTACCATTTGTGATACGTTAGAAGCTCCAGTATTATTATTAACTACTGTCTCCATGCCACCAGTGTTTCTGTTAACAATAAAACTATTTAATGCATCAACTGCTTTGATTACATCTTTGATTCCCATTACTGACAAATCCATGTCCATAAATCTTTTTACAATAGATTTTTGAGCTGCAGTTAAATCTAATGGGTTTCCCGTTGCTGCATCTACACCACTTGACAGCATTTGCTTAATGGTTTCAGAATATTTTTTAAACATGGTTGTTACAGCTTTACGAATAATTGACTCGTCTTTTACGCTAGGGGTTTCTTGTTTGTTTAAATAATCCATCATCTGACCATAGGTCATATCCTTTGGATCTATTCCGGTCATGGCTTCAAACTCATCTCTCATTGTGGCGAGTATTTCAGCTTTTTCTTTTTCCAATTGATTATCTGCAAACGCATTTATCTTTGCAAGGTCAGCAATTCGTTTTTGTTTCAACTCACCTTTTAACACCCTACTTGATTTAGATCCATCTACAAGTTCTTGAGCTAACTGATTATACAAATCAAGATCTTCCACATATATAGGATCTATGAGTGCAAAGTTTTTTGCAGCTGCCGCAATAGCTGCATCTATGGTTTTACTTTTACCAATCTTTTTTAATTGCTTTCTGAATGTGTTAGCTGTTTTTAATTTAAAAATACTATCAGCATCTGTAAGAGCTTTTTTTGTGTATAAAATAAATCTTTCAACGGCTAACGGACTATCCACATTTAAAGTCAATGCTCTTTTTGCTAACACAAGCGCTTGTTTTGCTGACAGCGTACCTTGTTTAGCTGCCTCCCTTATGGCTAAAGCAACTTCTCTTTTTATTTTATTTTGTTGACTCTTTGCTTCTCGAATTGCTTTTTTAATTTCAGTAGATATTTTTCTAAGTAACGTAGTTGATGTAGCATCTGTGGTCGTAGGCTTTTTCTTTTTTTCAACAACCCTATCCTGTGTAGTTGTTTCATCTACCTCAACATCTTCATCTACCTCAACATCTTCAAGCACTGTAACAGTAACATCTTCGTCTGCAGTTGTATCTGTTTCAGTAACAAAGTCTACTGCGCCTGTAACGATAGGGGCGTCAGTACCTTCTTGATCTACTTCTGCTTCTATCTCGTTTAAAATATCAAAGTCTGTATCCTGCAATACTTCACCGCTCTGAAGTTTTTTAGCGACCAAAGCTAAAGCTCTTAATACTCTGTCAGGATCCTTGGCTAATTCTTTTTTTGCTTTACCTAAACCCAGAAGGTCACTAATTTTGTTTACAAAATTAACTACAACTTTCAACGCTTTAGAATTTCTACGAACTCGATCAAACCTTTCAGCAAGAAAACCTAGAGTTTCAGCCAAGAATTCTTCAGTTTGTTCCCCCCTTGAATACTGTTTAGAAAACCTAACCAATTGATCACCTATAATCTCAAGTTCTCGATCTTTAGAATTTTTTAAAGTTTTTTGAAGTTCTTTGACCATCTTGTCAGTAACTCTCCTAATTTTTTCTTTGTTTCTGCCGAATTTTTTGTATAAAACTGCATGAAATAATTCGTGTACAAGAGTTTCTATGCCTTTGTCATAGCTGAGATCGCTAACATCAATAAAAATTGCAGTCTTTCCATCTTTAGTAACTCTAAAAGCTCCTATTGAATTACTTTTTTTACCTCTTAACCTGGCATAATCTGCTTTAGTTTCTGCTAAAACAATCTTAGTATTCGGTAAAATCTTACCTAATAAATTAGCAGCTCTCTTAAGGGTTCTCATTTTTTTATTGAAGAGCTGTGTGATTTCACTTTTAATTTGCATGAATCTTCTTTTGCCCTCTGGTGTTTTAGTATTGAGTCCTTCAGCTTTTGTTTGTGCGCTTGCCTTACGGGATATACTTTTATTTCTGCCTTGTGTGCCTACAGTCGTAACATTTTCATTTTTAGCTTCAGCTTCATTAAGTAATTCATCTAGTTCTTGCTCGGCTTCTTGCTCGGTCACCGCTTCTACTTCAGCAGTTAATTCATCTTCAGGGGTTACTTCCGTCTCCGTTGTCGTGTCGACTGTACCTTCGGCTTGGGTGTCAGCCTCTCCGGTAGGCTGCTGAACTTGACCGGGTACTCCTTCAGCCACTTCCGTAGTAGTTGTGGATTGGTCTTGGCTAGTTTGCGCCACTGCGCTCTGCTCCGTACTGGCATCTTGTTGTTGTTTTAAAAGTTCTTGTTTTTTATTTGATATATCTTGCTCGGTAAATCCTATTAATTCTTCACCTCTTTCCTTTCTACCTTCGTTATCTTTTGCTATTGCGTCAATGGCTTGTTGATCTGTAATGGTTTGTTCTTCTTTTATTTCTGGAGAAGGTGATGTCTTTTTACCTGCAGCTTTATCTGATATACGCTTGACTTCGTTGTCAATCGCTTCTATTCTTGTTCGAGTATCTTTATTAAAAACTTCATCTTGAGTTTTCAATAAGTCTTGTAATCTGGCTTTTTCTGCTAACAAGTTAGTTAGTTTGATGGCATCAGAACTGTTTCTTAAATTTTCTGGTAATTTATTTTTGTATTGATGATAGTTTTTTACTTCGTTAACAATTTTATCCGCACCAATTTGATCAATTAATCCTTGCTCCACATACATCTTCATATATTTTTGAAACAATTCTTGATTAGATCCTAGTCTATTGTAGAAAGTAACCCTAGATGTATTTACCCTGCCAGCTCCACCAAGTAAACCGGCTGAGGCAAAAGCAGCAATAGTGTTGTTTATAACACTTGTTTTAGTAAACACAGGTTTAAATAATTCTTCCCCCAGTTCTTTATTAATTTTTCTTCTTGCATAATCTTCTGCAAATAATTCTGTAGATTCCTGTATAGCCTCAAAAGTTCCCTCTACGGCTGCGCCTTTTAAAAACTGTAAAACTTTATCAGGGATGTTGTCGGTGGTTTTGTTTTTAATTAAATATCTAGCTATTTGTTTTGGTGATGTTCTAGCGAATAATTGTTGAGCGCCAAAGTTCGGAGAAATAGTTACAGCGGCTAATGATCCTACAACACTAGTTGTGGTAGCTATTTCATCAGCATACTTTTGAGCCATTGGTTCCGGTAGACCTAAACTTCTAGCTTCTTCTAGCGCTTGGTTGTATGTTGTAGAATAAATTACCGCCCCTGTGCTAATCATAGCATTAGCCCTCATGGTTGCTGTTTTGCTTAATGTGTTAACGCCCATTGAAGTCGCAAGCTTTCCCCCACCTTTTAAAACCGCTCCAACTCCTTTCATTCCTCCTATCTGAACCACCAAATTTCCCAGGACATTTGCTCCTGTGGCATAAGTTCCATACAAACTTACGGTAGATTCTGTTTTCTTAGAAGTTCTAGCTTTATTTCGTATTTCATTAATATCAATTCCTGCTTGCTCACCAAAAAAAGCAACGTCCACTTCTCGTTCTTCATCTATCACTTGACCTTCTGGGGTTACTATATATTTTTTCCCATTATGCATCACCACCTTTCCCGAAGCGTACGAATATATAGAGTTATCTGTCCACAATAAATTATTCAAACTACGATGTATACGTAAATCCTCTGCCAAGGGATCTAACCCAAACTTATCTAAAACCATAGATGTTACATCTACTGCCGCCCCATATCCGCCTTCTAAAACTTCTCTAACACCCACATATCCCCCGTGCAAAACATCACCTGGATTATACAAGCCCATATCTCCAGAAACGTATTCATCTGCAAGTCTCTGTTTTTTCTGATACATATAGTTGTTTAAAAACGGTAAGTTCTGACGATTGAATTGACCAAAATTTATTACTAAATTTTTTCTATCTTCTGTAAGTTTATCAATCGCTTCTTTATTTTTTTCTGGATTTAATTTAAGAGTCGCAATGCGATCATTAATAAACTGTACTTTGTCTTCCACATACATTCCAAGAGCTCTTGCTTTTTCCATGTCAAGTGCCAAAGCATTTCTTTCTGCATCATCTTCATCTTCATAATTTTGATTAGAATATTTTGCTAGTAAATCTAAATTCCCATCTTGAATTGCCTGAATAACTCGATTTCGTTTTCCTATTTCCACACTACTTCTGCCTATAAACGCCTCCTGTATATCAGTTAGTGGATCAGATTCATAAGACACCACATCTTCATCAATGTAATTAGTTAGTTCATTTAAGTCAAACCCTTGGATACCACTAAATAAATCTTGAACTATTTCTAATTTTTCTTGAGGAGCATCTTTTTTTTCACGCGTTTCAACAGAGCGGTTATCCTTATTGTACTTGTAAAAAGTTTCCGGAGTTATGTCTGTAAATTTTTCAAGCTCACTCATTGCTATACTATCAAATTCTTTTATTACTTCGGGGTTATCTTTAATAAGCTTTGCAAGCTCCTCTTTATTCATATAAGGGGCATTCTTTCGTATTAATTCAATTCGATCTACAAGGCTTTCCACCATAGTAGGTTGAGTGCTGCCTGGAACTGCCGGGACATCTTTTCGAGAATCATAACTTTTATCTCGACTTATGTTTATATATTTTTTAAGTAAAGGCTTTACGTTTTCCGGAAGCTCTGACATTTGTAAAACTAAGTTTGATATGTATGTAGGGGTGGCATCTGAAAATTTTTGCCCCGTCTCAGGATTAATTTCTCTTTGAGGTATTAGTAAAGTACCTGGTTTTAACTCTTCTTTTTTTCCGTAATCTTTTTGTAGCTCCTTATCTATTTTGTCAAAGAAAGCATTATCTTTTATGGCTATTTGGTTTAACTCTGGATCATCCTTAATTTTGAAATATGTTTCTTTATTATCAATTTTAATATTCAAATCTAAATCCGAAGGTAAATTTGAACTTTGATATTTGGAAGGAAATAACTCTGGAAAATTTTCTTCTTTTTTTTTTAAGCCTAGTAATACCTCAAAGGATTTTTGAGAGTTTTTATATCCTTCATCTTTTGCAATATCATAAACTGTATTTAGAGCATCACCGTTTGTTTGGAGTAGCGTGTAAAATTCTGCCATATCTCCAGTATAACCTTCTTCAACTGCTAAAGAATATATCTGCTGTAATGCTTCTTCATTCATATCTTAATATTAAAAACGTGACATACGCCCTTCGCCTCCTCCGGTACGTGCCCCCTCAGGTGCTTGCTTAGCATTTATAAGATCTTGTAATTGATTTATATTTACATTTCCAGTAACGGTGTCAACTATAGTATATGTTCTACCTCCCTCAACAACAACTAAATTGCCTCCGCTATCCTGTTCTAAGTTAAGAGACTTGGTTGCGCCTTCTTTATCAGTATATCTCAGTAACGGTTCTAATTGTTGTTGATATACTTTATTCAATTGTTTTATTTCTTGCATTTTTACCGACTCTTCTTTATCTTCATCGTTTAATATTTCTTTAATCTTACCGCTATGGTCACCAGCTGCTGTAAGTATGTCTTCTGTAATAATGTTTGTTCTCGAGATTTCTTTAGGCCTGCCTTGATCTAAATTATATATATCTGAAGCATCATCAATTAATGGATTTGAATAACCACTTGTTTGGAACATGTTTCTTGCATTTTCTTCTAATCCACCTGTATATCCAGAAACTATTTCACTAAACTGCTGTGTGCTCAATTTATCTCCATAGAATAATGGGAATAATTCAGCGGTAATTTGCTCCCTTGTTTTACGATTACCATTTGGATCAGTAAAGTTAACTGGTACTGGTTGTGTCTTTCCACTAGTATATACTTCAATTCCTACATTTCTACCAATACTATCAACAATATTCTTAATCCTATCTATTCCGCTGAACTGTTGCATTAATTGTGTGGCTGAGGTTTCAACTGCACTGGCATCACCCGAAGAAAGTCCAGCTACTAATGCATACACATCACCACTATTTTTTAATGCATCACCTTGTTTTCTATCATATAATGTTAAGGCGTCAGATACTGTACCACCTGGTGATTCAATCCTGTCAAGCTGAACACTAATTGCTTGTTCTAATATTTTCTTAGCAGCATCTCTGTGTTTTTTTAGAGACTTTTTATCTGGCTGCAGTAATCCATTTGAATCTGCTTTTACCAGTATGGTGTTGCCATCTGCCTTAGATGGATCTTGAGTTAGCTCGTATCCATTTTGTGTTAATATACTTAAGAAGTCTCTACCTGTTCCCTGATTAAGCACGCCATCAATAAATGTGTCTCTTGCTTTTTCAAAATCTGGCTGCTTAGTAATATCTTCAACTGTCATTTTTGGATAAGCTTTTTTATATTTGCCTAAAGTTGATGCAAAAACTTTAGTCCCAGCCATAATGTCGTAATCTTTTGGTAAGTCTTTTTGTCTAGCATTCATATTTGTAAAACCCACTAACTTCCCATCACCTGTTTGTGAATACAATCGCCCGTCAGTATTAATTACTAATCTACTGTTTTGTATATCTGTTGCATTTTGCATGTCTTCAAAACTCATCAAAGCTAATTTGGAAGCATCTCCTGAATTAACAGTTTCAATTGCTTTAGCATAATCTTCATTAAAAGTTGCAGCTGCTTCTTGAAAGGAATTCCAATCGTCTTGCAATAATTGTGAGCTTCTTGTGTATGAATTTGGATCAAGCTTGCCTTGTTTTAATAATTTGTTTTGCATTAACAAATAATCTTTTACTTGAGTGGAGCCGTCTAAAACATATCCATTAAATGTATTGTTGCCTCCAGCTTGATAATCTCTTAAGTCTGTAAGCAGCTCATCGGTCTTGGTTTGTATATCATCCCTTTTAGCTTGTCTTTCTTGCTCAACAGATCTTAACGTGCTTACAATATCCCCTGTAATTTTCCCCCAATCTACAGGTACAAAATCGCTTCCAGGGCCTGAATCAAACATTCCTGTAAACTGGTTTCCTCTACGGTTGTAATAAGTTCTATTGTCTTGTGCCATTTTAATCTTCTACTACTGGTGAAATATTTTTAGGGCCAAAAGGATTTTCTTGTAAATATAATTCATATAAATCCATCTCAGTTCCATCTACGGTTGTAACTCCCGACTTAATTAAATCAGTTGCATCTCCATAAGTAGCAGCTGAATCAACACCGATTCCTGCTCTTTCTTCTACAAACGAAGCAAACGCATCTCTATCAAAAGTTTCACCAAGATCTTTTCCTTCTAAATATTTATCTATATTTCTTTGAAATCTATTTTCGCCGCCATATAAATTAGTCAAACCTAAAACTTCTCCACCTAATGCCGCAGCTGATTTACCAGCTCCCGCTATTGCAGCTGCTTCATTTTTTGCAGCTGCCGTTGCTCTTTGTCTAGCAGCCACTCCTTCTGCGGTTAACATGTCTAATTCTAGTTGATCTTTTTTCGCTTCTTCAACTAAAATTTTATCTTGACGATCCTTGATTTCTTTTTCTAAAACACCTCTTGTTTCTTGTTTTTCTTTTGAAACCTGTTCGCCTATAACAGGCACGCCTCCAAGTACCGCTCTTTGCCCTGAGCCTCGTACCGCATCAAGTAATTGTTTTCTCTGTCTTAAAGAGTCTTTTTGTATTTGATCTACTTTAATCATAGGCAGTTCTAATTCTAAAGACTCAATTTTACTTAATTTATCCCTAGCTTTAGCCACGGCTAAAGCAGATTCTTCATTAGCCCTATCAATAGCTCTTCTTGCTGCTGTAGCTTGTGATATGGCGCCAGCTATTCCAAATAATGCTCCAAATGCTCCTACTACTCCAAGTGCAGTTGACATTCCCGCGGATAATCCTGTTGCTGTTGTTGATCCTGCTGCGGATCCTGCTGCTGATCCTGCCGCTCCTACTCCTGACATATTAATAAATTTAAAAGATTAATAACAAAGATACAAATTTTAAGGGTAACTTTTAAACATACTGCTTTTTACGGCGAATAGTTCTGTAGGCGTGGTATCAGTATTTGTTAATGTAAATTCTAAGTAATGCCCTCTCACCCCGTGTGATTCAGCTACGCTGTTTTTAATATAGCAAATAAACGAGCCAACTGTAGGCACAGCGCCACCCGCTATAGTGGTGTCAATTGTCACTGTTTTGGAGTCGTGTGCTGCCACCGAACCTCCTAATGTAGGTGTGTTTCCAAAATAAACTGTATCTCTATCAGATATAATTGAACCAACCTCTACATCAAAAGTCAACAGCACTGCCGCTAAATCCGTAGAATCTACTGATACAACATCTCCTATACCATTCGCAGATCTTAAATTAAAGTTAACCGTATTTTCATCTGCCCTTAAAAAAGAAAACCAATCCGTTTCTTTTTGAACAAAGTAAGAGGATAGCAAACTACCACCAGGATTATGCATGTCTGAATTGTAAGTGGCTGCCCAAGCAGCATCTGATTCTAGTGATATAGTTTTAAATAATTTAACCTCTAAAGGCTTGATATTAAATATACTTGAAATGGTGGAGTTGTATTGCACGCCATAATAGTTGTTTCGTAAAGCATTTGTGTTGTGTCTGTACAACTTACCTCCCTTAAATGAATACAAATAATTATTCATGCCAATCATTTTTTCAGGTATAAATGAATAGAATGATGGCCATCCTTTTGAAGTTTCGCTATATGTTAATGTTACTGCTGCCATATTTTTATTTTATAGTGGTGCGCCACAAACCCCTGTTCCTCCATAATATAATGTTATTATTTCTCCACTAGCATTTACCTGTGCAATTCTATATGTAGTGCCTGTTGCAGTATCTTCATTTTGAACTGCACTATATGCTATAAAGCCTGGTAATCCAGCTGGCAATACAGTTAACACATCACCCGGTGCCACACTAGCAAATGCATTGTTACTTACAGTTTGTGCTTGTACAGACATCACATAATTATTGGTACATAAATCGGTAGTGCTTGACCTAACAGCTGATATGTAAATATAGTTACACGTGGAACAAGCCGCGCTTGATATTAACAATCCACTTGATTGCTCTCTTACGGTTCCACCTGAATCCTTGTAAAATCCATCGGTTGCTAATGTAGTAAGGTTAGCATCTGTATAAACTGATGTAGCTGTGCTAAAGCTCGATGTATTCAAGTAGTATGAAGAAGACGAACCTAAACAACAAGCAAGCAACGATGTAGTTCCAAATTCTAAAGTAATTGGAGCCACCCCTGCATAGTTGTATATTAAGTATAAATACGTTTGATTAGTAGGATTACTGTATGTAAAGCTGCCCTCATAGTATCCGGTTGATGGATTTGCTACAGTTGTAATATCTGTAGCCGCAGCTACTAATGCATTAATATCCGTTTGAGAAGATGTGTAAAGTGTATTAGAAACTAAGAATGAAAACTTATCTGCAGCCGGCGGAATAGTAGGCCCTGGATAACCAGATGCTGGACTAAACACTAATGTGTCAAATTCTATTTTGTTTGAAGCCATTCGCACGGCTGCTCCGCTAGGAGGGAATATACCTTCAGATTCGATACCTGTAATACTAGTGTACCTAGCCAATCTATTGGTGTCAAATGGTGTAAAACTAAAAGCTGTTTGTACGCTTTCTACCGGACTAGTAGTTGTACCATCGCTCCAATAAAACTCGTCATGTATAAATAATCCGTCATCAGAAACTGAACCAAGTGCTACATTTATAATTGTTAGCTCATTTACTGTTGGGCAATTTACTTTAAATTTAGCCGTGTATGATCCAGTAGGAGTAATTGTTATTTTTAAATTAGTTGGAGTGCCTGTGTTCTTATTAAAATTAAAACTACCAGATCCTGTAGCGGCAGGTATGTTTCCAGTGGTAGAACTCCATTCGTAATCTATGGCTACTGTACCTGTTATTACATATGTTACAACAACATTTCCTTGAGCTTCTCCTAAATTTACGTTATATATTATAGGATCGTCATAATTGTAAGGGCCAAATGTAGCTCCACATTCAACAGGTATTTCGGTGCTTGCTTGATAAGCATTAGGTAATCCAATAGTGTTAGAGCTTAATACATATTCGTTCATATACGGATCGAAAGCCCCTATTTTTTGAGTATCAGGGTAGGTAATAAAGTTATCTCTAAAATAACTTCTCATTCCTAATTCAGAAATTAAGGTAAGTTTATCCTGAATACCGCCCGTTCCTTTTAACTGAATCACAGCTCCTCTGCTTGTGTCTGTAAAATACCTGCTATCTCCGTACGCTGCAAAACTTTCAGGGTTATTGCTAATTCCATACTCTTCAATTCTAGCTACTTGAGTTCCCAATACCGCAGTTGAGGTAGCTACTACCCCCGCGCCTTCTGCTGCTTGCAAGGCTTGTTTGCTTAATAATACATTTGATATTTTATCTTCTTGTAATACTAATAAATTTGTTTCAAAAGAATGTAATATATTAATGTCTCCAAATGATTTTTCTAAATCTTTAAAGTTTGCATCACTTAAATTAAATTCATTAAATCTATTTATGTTTGTATCCGCGTTATATATTCCACTATAAGTTACACTAGCGTATCGGTTAGCTTCTTTATAATCTTCTTCTGACACAGATGTAGTTCTTTGCCCTAAATCAAAACTTGAACCATCGAGCTCGTCTAAATACTTATAGCTTTCAGCTCCGTTCCCAAAAGCAAAACAATCAAAAAATCCTAGGTTTACAATACCCGGTTGAACTGCTGTTTGATTTTGATCTCCTGTTTTGCTGCCTGATAAATGAAACCCTCCTGTTATAGTAAACACTTCGTCATTTTCATAATATAAATCTATATCAGAATTTAAAGGTTCAGTTTCTAATATTAAGGATGCGCTTCCGATATTTATAGTTATTTGTGCCGATATAGTAGTTCTTTGACCGCTGTCTCCCCCTGTTGCACTTTTAATTCCTAAAGAAACTTTGGCGCCTGCATCGGTAGCCGCTTGCAATCCTGTCCCTGGCGTGGCCGATCCAACGGTAAAAAACTTATATTCATTGTCAGATGTTACTCCAGTAGATGGAAAGAAAGGCGCTAAATCTCTATCTCCTATCGTAGTGCTGAAATTATTACCGGGGGTTACTGTTCCAGAGGCTACTCCTTCTGTAAAATCTATTCCTTCGCCAATAACAAATTCATAGAGAGTGTTATAATCTTGAGATGCTTCTACCGTTCTATTATAATCATACGTGGCTTGATTCGAGCTTCCTACTAAAAACCCGCCATCAGATGCGTTTCTATTAATTCGTATTGCAAAATTAACTAAGGAGCCCTCGGGTATACTTACATTTTCATATTGATCCGTTCCAGTACCATCACTTATAGTTCTAAATAAATTTACATAAAGTTTTGCAACCGGCCCTCCTCTTTTACTACTTCTGTCAGTTGAAAGCCCGCTATCAAAAAATCCGTTTACATCATCTGTAATGGTAAAGCCTTGTGGTTTTAAATTCATATACAAGCCAGCTGGTTCAGAAATAAAAGGATCACTTGAGGTAGATGCCTCGGGTGTTAAAAAATTATTTTCTTTTGACTCAATAGCTAAAACTTTTGATTTTACTATTGTGTTTAATGGGCCGTTTATATCTGCTTTTACAATTAAGAAATCACCTTGTTTAGTTTTAACTTGATTATCGCCCTCTAACCTAATCCATACCGAATTGGTGGCATCATCATCAAAAGCAATTACAGAGTAAATTGTTTCGTAAGACTCTTCACCTCTCTTAATAACAAACTTATATTTTTTAGCCCATGGTGGTGGCACCATGGTTATAGGTATGGTTACTTTTATAGAATTAGCAGTTATAGAGCTGGATGGCGGCATGTATATTGTGTTGCCTCCAGAGGTTAGCGCTGTAGTGCTTCTTGCATACTCGTCCATATACACAATACCTACATCATAATTTCTGTTACTGTGCAAACTTTTTCTGTTCCCATTTGAAGTATAGTCTGCTTGCGCTGCGGTAAATTTATAATAACCGTACATGTCTGTTGTTGCTGCACCTGACGTTGAATCATCAAATTCAGCAGCGACTAATTGAAAACTTACAGAGGAGCTAGCAGGGGTTGTAGTAATTTTAATTGGTTCGTCTCTAGCATCAATTCCAGAATACGAATGTTGAAATGTACCTTGATCGCTAATATCACAATTTAATATATCTGTTAATGTGGTTCCGGTGCAAGGACTTGTTGTAGTAAATGGAACAGTTGGTGAACCAACTATGGTTGCAGGAGTTCCAAATCTTTCATTAATAAACGTACTACTAAAAACATCATATATACTGTTATAATCTTGATTTAAAGTAATAGTAAACGATATGATTGTTAAAGTTTGACTAGGAGTACCTGGAGGAGCTCCACCACCGGGAGCGTCAAAATCAGCACTAATAAAGTTTAATTTAAATCCAATTTGGGTATCTTGTTTTAATGAAGCTGCGTTGTCAATGCTTGTAAAATCAAATGTCGCCACAGCATTACTAATTGTTTTGCTAATATCTATGGTATAATCTCCGCTCGATAATACCCCTGTAAACTCTTGTAGGTTTATTAGTTCTGATGTTCTTGTAACAGTGTAGTTTAATTGATTGTTTACATTATAGCCATCAACATAATTTCCATACATTAATCTATTAGCCATAATGGTTTGAGATTTTGCAGTTCTAGGAACATTGTCAAACAGCCTTGTAAGTTGATTATCGCTAAGTGCCGTGTATATTTGATTATGTCTAAATACTTCTGTTCTATTTATATTGTTAGACCACCCTAGTATTCCTTTATTAAATTTTTCAATTACATATACACCAGGTTGGTTTGCATATTTGAATAACAAATCAATTTCTTTTACCAATTTACTTCCGGTTTGGAAAGTAACTTCCGCAGTGTTAAAAGTGTTTTCCATTCCTGCATTTGATAAATCGCTAGAGTTTAAACTAAAAAAACCAGGGGTAAAAGCTATTTCGCTAAACGGTGATATGGCGGAATATTCATCATCTAAATACCTGTATCTATAGGCAAAGCTAATTATGTTTTTTACCAAAAAGTTTTCTTCCTGCCCTGATTGAAGTAAATTTATTGTGGGCGCCGCTTTAGGCGGTGCTTTTATAACATTTAATTCTGCATCAGTAATTTGATCTACATCAAGGGCGGTTGGTGGTAGGTAAGTTCTAGTTACATTGATACATCTTGGGGGGTTTAAATTATCAGTAAAAAACAATAAGTCATCTATTTTATTTACACCGTTTATTAGGTAAGATGCGTTAAAGTTTAATATACTTGTAGATATAACATGGTATACTATGTTGTTGTTTATAGTATCAAAAGACACAATCATATCAACTTTTCCTGTTGCAGATTGAGCATTGTTAGAGTCATTTACAAACCAATATATAGTGTTGTTTGCACCATCTTCTAGCACGCCAATGCATTTAGTGCTTGCTGGATCTAATACAACTCCATCATAGCTTAATTCAGCTATCATTGAATTACCCTTTGAATTTTCTACAGATCCTATTTCTGTATCTTCCGTGGAGCCAAGGCGTACGTTTTGAGCATCTACATATTCACCAGGTGGAAGTAGCCTCTCGTCAACCGACTTATTCATTCGGCCTTTAATAAAATTAGTTTGTATTACTGTCATTTAATCCACTTTGCTCGGCCTCTAAGATTCATTAAAAGCCTACCTGGATGTATGTCGCTTAGGCGAATTTTTGCATTTCTTAGAAGCGCTGATTTGTCTTTTCTCGCTCTATTTACTATAAACTCTTGTACTCCTAGTCTTGAATTTAGAATTGCATATTTTATATAGGAGTAAATATAATCTTCAAATAATTTGTTTACACTAACCGCAGCATCATTTCCATTCTCCATTCCATCAGAAACATACTCTAGCACACATAGTTGATTTGCCATACCAGAGCTAAAATTGATTACTCCTGCTTTTTTATCAATTCTAAACGTAGGGTTTATGTTGGCGGTTTCAGTATTCAATCCAAATCTTGCGCCGATTTGATAATCAAAATACCAGCAACCATCTACACAATAACCCATTCTTCCATTATACTGACCTTCGCCAAGATAAATAGATTTTTTTGTTCCCGCAATTCTTTGTCTATCTAAAGCAGAGTATTCTGCCTCCAATATATTACCATTTATATCAAATAGAATTTTACAATCATGTGCTTGCAAATAACTTTTTGCTGAATTCACCTGTATGTTTTCACTCAAAGGTGATAATAACCCGTCTTTATACATAGAAATTCTAACATAGTTTACATAGTCGGGTGGTAATACATATCTTAATCTATCACAAACATCAAGCTCTAAAACTTTAATTTCTTTAAACGCATCATAATTTAATTCTTGTATAGCGCGTTTAGCAAAGAATAGAACCTGGTATCTATTAACATTGTTTATTAACTGCAGATTGTCATTGTAAATAAGCATAAAGTTATTTACTATATCTTCTAATGAAACATATTGATAGCTACCCCAGTTTGCATCTTCCGGAATATTTCCTGAATTTTCGTAATATTGATAACCTGTTAAGTATGCCATAATCTTATCTTGTAGTTTCTGTTAATCTATCTTCTGCTTCTAAGGATTGTCCAAATTTAGCTACATCATTTTCTCTTACTGATACGCCAGCGTACTGTAATATTTTATTTACTAGCCCATTCATGTCTGAAACGGGTAATTCAAAATCTTGATAATCGGCTGCTGACGCATTAAATACAGGCTCTCCTCCCGCCAATGTATTGAATGTCCATTTTGGAGTTAATGGATACCTTACATATTGGGCGTGTATATCGGCTGCTCCAGTGATAGTCGTAGGGTAAACGGTAACTGTATTCCCTAATGCCGTTCCAGTCGCGCTATCTAATACATATGCTGGGAACATAGTATTGGGAGCAGCAATGTTAGAGTTGGTTAGGTAAAATATTTTGTTTTGTGTTACTCTTTCCACCTCTCTAATATGTGTATTAGAATATATAGAATAGTTTTGTCCAGCTGCAATTAGAGGCTGACTTAAAGTTAACTGAGTATCACTATCTACAGACACCACAAATGCTTGTAGTGAAATAGTAGTATTGACTACTAAACTTCCAGGGGTGACGGTAGTTAAAAAATTTTGCCCTGCTTCAATCAATAAAGAACCACTAGTAGCTGTAGCTGTTCCGGAGTCTAATAAGTTTGAGTAGTAAAATATTTTATCTACTAAATAATAATCCGAAGGCAATCTATATGTGTTAGCATTTACTTGAGTTAAAAAAGTATTTACTGAAAAACTATCAATTACCTCGACAATACCTTTTGTAATATTAGCATAGCCGGTTCCAGATTTACGAACAACTTCAGCATTTAGCTGATTATTATATAAATAAAAATAATCCTCGAATATATCAAGTTGCGCTTGCTCTGCAAATAAATTAAAATCACTAGGGGAAATATACCCATAGTTGTTTTTATTTATTACAGCCATTACCGCATTTCGTACTTCGTTTATCATCGTATCTTGTGTTTATACAAAGATACATAAAAAAAATACCTTTTGATTTATTCGAGGTTATAGCCCTTTATTTATCTAGCATTTTCTTTAACAGCTTGTAAGACTCAACACCTTCGTCTGTTTGAAAATAAGAAGCCACAATGTAAGATGGCTCTTCACCATGAGGGACTGTAAGCATTTTAGTTCTGTTTTTCTTCAAATTAAAATACACATCTCTATTTTTGTTTCTCATTTGAAGCAAAGTAGCGCTAAACATTTTAACCACCTCATCCTGTAATTCAACCATAGGATCATTGATTAAATCCAAAAACTCTTGAGGATCTCTTCTGGCAAATACCATTATATCTCTTTTAAGCTCTGCTGTGGTCATTTTATCTGCGCGCACACCTAACACTACCCTGGAAATACTTTCGAGCTTAGAGAGGCTTAAATCGCGTGCAGCTATCTGCGCCTCTAATTCAAAGTTCATGACTTCCATGTCTTTTGAAGCATCTTTTTCATTGTTTACCTCATAAAAAACATTACCGTTGCCTGGGTGAAGTTTTAAAAATTCTTGTAAAATTTGATTTTGCCTTGGAACTCTCAACATTCCTTCTTCAAATATAATAGGTTCTAATATTGCGTTACCATCCTGCTCATCTTCAAAGATTGATTTTTGATTTCTAGCATACCGTAAAGCTCTATTGATTCCTGTGTCTTCATCGAAATATAGTAAGGCTTTTCTTTTTGTGTGTTTTGATGACAGCATATATGAAAGAGGTGCTGCATCTCTGGTAAGTCTGTATACTTTATCCTCGTATACTTTTTTATTTTTTTTCATTTGATTTAATTTAAAATTTATAAAAAATATCTTAGGGGTGACTTGCACCCCCTTGATATTATAAAACTACTTATTATGCATCTTGGAATAAGAAGAAGTTGTTTGCACCTAAAGTACAAAGCGCTCTTTCTGATAAGAAGTTAACTTGCATTACGTCAGTACCTGAAGTAGCAGCGCCACCAGCAGAACCAGTAATCCATGTTTTGTATCTTCTATCTTCAGTTTCAGAGGCTCTATATCTTACGTGTAAGAATGGTCTCTTAGCGTTCTTACCTAAGATTTGATCGTATACTGAGGTAGAACCAGCAGGTACAAGTACACCATTGATTTTTCCTCCAACAATATCACCTCTCATAGTAGGATCGTTAAGGTATTTCCAATCTGTTTTGTAGAAATCATAACCTCTTCTGAATCCAGAGAATCCTAAATTTAATGCCATCTCTTCGTCATTATCAAATAATCCGTAAGAGCTACCACCTGCACCATATGAATTTTGTGCAGCTAACATGTCATCAACGTCAAAAGAAAATTCTCTGTTTAAGAATAATACATTTTCCTCGATAGCACCTTGCTTATCTAATCTTTGAATGATAGCGTCAAAGTCTGCTAAAGCCGCTGGAATTCCACCGCCCCAAACATTTCCTCTTTGACCTAATACATAGAACAATCCTTCAGATCCTTTGTTACCTGTACCTGATGCTACACCAGCTGCGATAGCTGCCACACCAGAACCTGCTTCTGCTGGAACTGCTTCCACCATAGCTGTTTCTAGGTAATCCTCGAATCTTAATCTTGTTTCATGCTCTGATTTTAAATACCATAAGTATCCTGTTGCTCCGTTTTCAGTAGTAACTTCGATCCATCCAATCTGAGCCATATCAGAACCAGATACTTCGTAAAGATCTTTGATAATGATTGGGCTATTCTGGAAGATAACGTCGTCAGCTTCTAATGAATTTGCCATAGCAACTGAACCTTTTTGGAATTCAGAACCATAAATAAATAATGAACACTGTACACCCGCAGCCATTGTCTGACCACCAGCTTCGTAATATGCAACGTCAATAGTACCAGCTGCATAGTTTACATCAGTAACGATACCTTTGTTACTGTTAGTAGAACCAATAGAGCTGTCAGATAACATGAATGTTTGACCTACTCTAATAGCAATGCCGCCTGTACCTGGTACAAGTACGTCATTGATAGTTAATGTAGCTGTATCTTGAGCTGCTGCTGCACCTGAAGTTACGTTAGTGTATTTAGTGTGTAATCTTCCTTGCTCCGCCCATTTAATAAGGTCAGAG
>MDSZ01251730.1_pt1 | contig 18751 bp, 12 predicted proteins | sample 811201 | NCBI WGS metagenome assembly MDSZ01 (sample SAMN05326647, study PRJNA326480) | marine metagenome | isolation source: seawater | place: Indian Ocean: North | collected 2010
AATTATGAGTACACATTTTGAACTTTTTCCTGGCAAAAACCTAAGTGGATTGTTTGAAGATATCTACGAGAATCAAAAAAACAAAAAAGCAAGGATATCAGAATTAATTGCTGAAATGAAAAAAGTAATTAGACATTCTGGTGACATGGCAGTGATTGGACCAATCATAAAAGATTTAGTTGATACTTCAGTTAGAAACGATGAATCACTAATCAAAATGGCTGCAATTGCACAAAGAATGATTGCCTCAAAAGATAAACAAGAAGGTGATGTTGGATTCCTTAGTGATAAAGAAAAAGAACAATTATTAAATCAATTAGAGGATACTGTAAATGAAGTATCAGAACAACAAGAGGCCAAGGTTGATGAATTAACACACGAAGTAGAAGAACTAAAACAGAAAGTAACAAAGAATGTTTAAATTTGGTGATAATAATGTACAAACCTCCAAAGATGTAAGGAAGAAAAAAAATCAAAGTGATATTGGTATAGTAATCGATGTAATATTAGATGATACCAATAAATCATTACCAAGATTTGCAGAAGTAAGTAGTGTAGATGGAGTAGATTCTTCTGATGTACACACTGGTAAGGTAGGTGGGGTTCGTGCTAGAACACTATCTAACTCAGAAGTACAAGATGATGATTTACCAATTATCTATCCTTTAGATGATACGCTAAGAACTTTACCAATACTTGGTGAAGAAATAAACATTGTAAGGATTGCAGGAAAAAAATTCTATACTAGATTAGAAACAAGTGGAACTCCAAATGTTTCAAATGAAGGATTAGTTGAATATAGAGATAAATTTGGAAACGCAGATAAACCAGGCAAAGGTTCGACATATGGAAACAACTCATCAACGGGTGTTAGTCAACCACAAGGAGGAGATACAAGTAATCAAGGAGATTATGGGGATTATTTTGAAGCAGACCCTAAGATACATAAATTAAAACTATACGAAGGTGATACTATCTTAGAATCAAGATTTGGACAATCTATAAGATTTAGTGGATACAATAATAATGAAAATACATTCTCACCAACTATTATTATAAGGAATAGAGAATCTGACCCATCAAGAGAATCACAAGGTGAATTCCAATCTCAAAAAGTAGGAGGATTAACCGAAGAAGATATAAATAGAGATGGTTCTAGTATTGTAATGGGTTCACGAGATTATCAACTTCCATTCATACCTGGTACAGTTGACGATAAAGGAACATCTGATTTTGAAACAACACCAGATACATTTAAAGAGTATCCATCTGCAGATGAATTAAAAGGAGACCAACTACTAATCAGTAGTGGTAGGTTAATATTCTCCTCGAAGAACGCCGAAATGATTTTTTATTCTAAAGGAAACTATGGATTCATTTCAGATAAAGGGATGTCAATTGACAATGCACTTGGTATTGATATAACAACAGGTGATAATATAAACATAACAACTACCGATAATGATTTTAGTATTTTTGCTGGACAAGGTAGGATTAACATAGGAGATGATTCAGAAGAACAACTTGTAAGAGGAAACGCATTAGTAGATTTATTAAGCGAACTACTTACAGAGTTGGCAAGTGAAACACATCCAACACCCGCAGGGCCTTCTGGTCCACCAGTAAACGCACCAAAATACAATTCAATTAAGAATAAGTTAAAGGATATATTATCTCCAAATAACTATACGAACTAATGTCTCTTTCAGTATTCAAACAAAATTTAATACAATACATGGATGCAAAGCCAAGTAAGAGTGATGATTTTGCTGAATTTCTTGTGAGAGAATATGATTTACTTATCAAAAGTGGATTCGATATGTTGAATCAAGTACCAATACAAACTGGTAATACCAAAACAATGGAATCTTTACTAAAGGCGTTCTTAACAATGAACAACTATAAAAAAGAAGGACAATTAACTATCGGTGATTGGGGGCCAGCATTTAAAGGATATTGGATGGGTGCCCAAGGAGCATTATTCCCATTACCAGTAATTCCAGCACCAGGTACAATGCAAAACATTGCAACAAACACACACATTATAGTAAATCCTGGCGAGTGGAGTATTGCTTTACCAACCCCACCAGTTTTAAAAACAGAATCTTTTGTTGAAATACTAGCATTAGCAATACAAACCCATATAATGACAGTACAAGGTTTGATAATAACAACATCGTTATATCCAGTAGCACCAACACCAGTTCCTGGCCCTGGTGTAATTAATTGGACTGGATATTCTGTTCCCCAATAATCTTCAAAATATAAAGAATTAATATTTATATAAAGATAAACAAACTTAATTAAGAATTATGGAAGCGAAGAAAATAGCTAAATTAGTAAAAGTATTGGTAGAAGCTGAAGTTGCAAAACAACAAGAAAGATTTCTAACTAAAACTTTTCCTAAGATTCTTGAAGAACAAATTAAACTAAGATTAAAAGAATCTAAACCCATACAACCTCAAGAAGAGGTAGACCCATTTTCCCTTGCACAATCAGTATTAGATGAGGAAAGAAAAACATATTCTAAAAATCCAGTACTAAATGAAGCAATCGCAAATACAAAACCATTTACACAAATGGATAAACAAGTAGAATTTAACAGCACTAATGTTGCGATGGGAGGAGGTGTACCACCGAACCTGCAACATTCAATGGCTCATCAAATGGGATATGGAAATCTTGCAGCAGGTGGAGCATCAAAACCACAAGGATTGGGAATACAAACTGGTCTTGCAGGATTAGATAGAGTTTTAAACAGAGATAATAGTTCTTTGGTAAAAGCATTTGATAAACAAAAAAATTGGAGACCTGGACAGGATTAAAAGATGGCTTATGAGATTTCAAAGAAGGTAGTAATTGATACTGAGGAATTTAACGATTACGCAGTAGGATTATCATTACCATTAAAAAATGGTGATGGTGGTTTCTTTGAACAAAACTTTACATCATTTAATCAGGCAAAAAGTAATTTAAAAAATCTATTACTGACAAAAAAAGGAGAAAGAATAGCACAACCAGAGTTTGGTAGTGGGTTACAACATCTTTTATTTGAACCAATAGATTCAGAATTTGAAATTAAACTAACTGATACAATAACAGAATCAGTTGAAAAATGGTTACCTTATATAACAATAGAAGATATATTTATAGATATATCAGATAGTAATAAAGATAGAAACAAAGTAGGTGTTGAGATTAAATTTAGAGTTGGTGAAGCTGTAAGTTTACAAACAATTACATTTACATTAGGTACATAAGATGGCAATAAATAATTCAGTAAATTCAAACTTTAAAGATAAAGGTAAATCACTAAAATACCTTAACAAAGATTTTAAGTCTTTTAGAGAAAATCTTATAGAGTTTGCAAAAACTTATTTTCCAAAAACACACGCAGATTTTAACGAATCTTCACCTGGTATGATGTTCATTGAAATGGCATCTTATATAGGAGATGTTTTAGGATATTACATTGATGATACTCTTAAAGAATCATTAATGCCATATGCAGAGGACAAAAGAAATGTATTAGCATTAGCAAAATATCTTGGATACAAAACTAAAGTTACATCTCCCGCAGTAACTCAATTATCAATCTATCAACTTGTACCATCAAAATATAAAACTGGTTCAACGAGTGATTATGAACCAGATACTAAGTTTTATTTGAGGATAAAAGAAGGAATGGTTGCAACATCAACTGGTGGAGTAACTTTCGTAACACAAGAGTTATTAGATTTTAACGAATCTGCTAATAGAGAAATCACAGTATTTTCAAGAAATACAAGTACTAATGACCCTGAATACTATTTAGTAAAAAAGAAAGTAAAGGCAATATCTGCATTGTTAAAAGAAACTGATGTAAGTTTCGGTCCAAACGCTGATTTTGCAAGAATAGATTTAAAAGAAACAGATGTAATATCAATATATGATGTAAGAGATGCAAACTCAAACAAATATTATGAAGTACCTTATCTTGGCCAAGAACTTGTTTATATAGATTATCCTAATACAGCTGCAAACGAACCTGATTTGTTTCAGTTCAGAGAGGATGTACCATCTATATTAAAAACATTAAGAACTCCAAGAAGGTTTACAACAGTTGTAAATGAAGATTATTCAACTACAATTCAATTTGGTAGTGGTGATGGTAATGTAAACGATGAACTAATAGTACCAAATTTCGATAATGTAGGATTAGGTTTAGCTGGTTCAGATAATAGATTAACTGAATACTATGACCCAGCAAACTTCTTAAAAACCAAATCATATGGACAATCACCAACAAACACAACAGTTACAGTTAAATACTTTGTAGGTGGTGGTATTAATTCAAATGTTAAAAAGGGTGATATAAAACAAATTACAAGCATAGAATATGAAAATGATGTAAGTTCATTTACTGACGCAGAAGGACTTTTATTCAATACAGTTACAAACTCTGTTGCATGTGAAAACGAAATACCAGCAACAGGTGGTAGAGGTGCAGAAACTATAAAAGAAATCAAAGAAAACGCATTGGCTTATTTTGGAGCTCAAAACAGAGCAGTAACCGCACAAGATTATCAAGTTAGATGTTTAGCAATGCCTTCTAAGTTTGGTTCTGTTGCAAAAGCATTTGTTATACAAGATAACAAATTAGATGCAAACTCACCATCATCAACATTGGCATCACCAGATAATCAAGAAGAATTTATAAGATTAATTCAAAAAAATGCTGGTTTACCTGATAGTGAAATAAAAGCAAATGTAGATTTATTTTTACAAGGTAAACAAAATAGGGCATCAGATGCCTCGAATCCATTTAGTATTAACATTTATACTCTTGGATATAACTCAAGTAAAAACTTAACAACATTAAATGGTGCTGTTAAAGAAAACTTAAAAAGATATTTAAACAACTATAAAATGATTACTGATGGATTGAACATTGTTGATGGATATGTAATCAATTTTGCAATAGAGTTTGATGTAACTGCATTGACTGGATATAACAGAAGAGAAGTTCTTACAAACTGTACTATTGCTTTACAAGATTATTTTAATATAGATGATTGGACATTTAATGACACAATTAATATAAATGAAGTAGAACTAATCCTTGCAAATATTGAAGGAGTAGTTTCGGTTTCGAAATTAGAATTTAAAAACAAATGTGGTGGAAATTACTCTTCACGCTCATATAATTTTGTGGACGCAACAAAGAATAATATAATTTATCCTTCGTTAGACCCATCTATATTTGAGTTGAAGTATCCAAACCAAGATATAAAAGGAAGAATCGTATAATGTATTATTTTGTTACAGCATCTAAAGACGCAAGTATATACTTACAACAACCGACACAGAACACTGGTTTGGATGAAGTACTTGAAGTGTCTAAAGTTTATTATGGTTCATTAAAAGATACTGCTCGTTCACTTATAAAATTTGATATTGGAGGATTATCTTCATCTGTTGATAATGGTTCAGTAACAATGAGTTCAGCAGAATTACTCCTTAGAGAATGTGAATCAAGTGAAATTCCATTGGATTACACAATTGAAGTTTATCCAGTATCTGAATCATGGGATATGGGATTAGGAACTAGATTTGACGATATAAGTACCGATGGTGTAACTTGGAATTATAGAGCAAGTGGTTCAAATTGGTTAATAGGTTCTGCATCAGCTGAAAGTACAGGTTCTTTTGATGGAAAAGGAGGTATGTGGTTTACTGGTTCTGAGGGTTCACAATCATTCTCATATGAATCTTCTGATTTAAATGTAAATGTACTCTCTGCAGTAGATTCGTTCATAAGTGGAACTCTTCCACATAATGGATTTATAATTAAACATACCAAAACATTTGAAGATGATACAAATGATTATGGTCAATTAAAGTTTTTCTCAAAAGAAACTCATACAATACATCAACCAAAAATAAGAGTAGGTTGGGATGATTCTGAATTTAATACAGGTTCATTATCAGCAGTAACTCTTACTGAAGATATTAAAATAAATACAAAAAGATTAAAGAAATCATACAAGGTAGGTACAACACCTAAAATAGAGGTTCATGGTAGAGAATTATACCCTGCAAGAACCTTCTCAAATACTTTTGCATACAATGATGTAAATTATTTACCAACTTCATCATATTATCAAATATCTGATTTAAACAGTAACGATATTATAATTCCATTTGGTGATTATTCAAAAATATCTTGTAATGCAAGTGGAAATTATTTTAAATTAAATCTTACTAATTTTGAAATCAATCGCGATTACAAGATTGAATTTAAAATAGAAAGAAGTGGAACTGTTGAATATTTTGATGATGATATAACATTTGAAGTGGTTAAATAATAGATATGGCATTAGGAGACAAGGTAAGAGCACAACAACTAATAGTAAGCAGTAGTTCAGATACAGTCAAGTATGAAAATAATAGTACTAGACAAATCCACCTTGCAACAAATAAAAAGGATGGTGAATCGGTTGGATTTTTAGAAGTTCCTAAATACATTAATAAAGAAGTTGAAAAGGCATTAGATGTTGAAGTAGATGAATTAGTAAGAAACAGAAAAGATTTACCAGATGTTGTTTTAAGAAGTTTATATGATGAATCCTTAGCTACAATTGCATCTCAATCATTAGAAATAGAAAATTTAGAAACTAATGTACAAGATTTAACTGCAGATTTAATTGCTATGACAGCAGATAGAGATAACCAAAGAGAATTAAGAATATCTGCAGAACTTTCACTTGCTGAATTAGAAAACTTATATATAGCATTATCTGACCAATTTAAAGATACTGTAATTGAATTACAAAAAGCAATAGAACGCTCAACACAAGAAGCAATTGAGAGAGTATCTCTTGAAGCTAGATTTGAAGCTATTAAGGCTCAACTACAAGCATCATTATTAGCAATCCAATCGTTAAATCAACAAGTAGAAAATGTAATACAAACAAATTACTTAAACTCTACACTACAAGAAGAAGCAGGAGATTTTGCTTACAAAATACCAGTTCTGAATATAACAGACCCAAGTAAACAAGGGATATTTATCAATTGGGATTATGATAATCATAAATCAGTAAATGGACAAGAAATAGTTTTCTATAACTTTGGTGAATCACCAAAAACTGTTTCAATTAGTATGAGTCAACCTCAAAATGCTTGGACTCCATCAAAATATATAAAAGTACCTTCATCATTTACAATTGCTGCTGGAACTGAGTGGAATGATGATATAGGTAAGTGTGGTAAACCAGGCGTTACTTCACTAACTATTGGTGTTAAGAGACCAGGAGGTTGGAAAGAGGATAAAGATACAACCATTAGAAAGAAACCAAATGTGGATATAACATTTAAAGATAATAGTGGTAATACATTACAACTTAAATATTCACATTCAAGAGATTATAAAGTAAAAGCAGCAGCAGAAGGTAACCCTGGTCCTAAAGATTACCAATTAGAACCAAATGTGGATGTAAGTATGGATTAAAAATATGGCAGTAGAAGATTTTAAAAATATAGATTCAAGAACCGGCTTAAGATTATTAGGAAAAGACCTAGCAATAATCCAAAGAGGTATGCGTGAATCTAACTTTGGTAAAGGTAAAGAAGATATAATCGAATTTACTATATACGATGCCAGTGATAATCAATTACCACAAGGGGAATCTGGAGAGTTGACTAGACACATCTCTATTAACATACAAAATATAAATGAGTATTTTCTATCAAAAGATGCTGGAGATGGTGTAGAGGAGTATTTTATAGATGTTGAAAAACTATTAAAAGAAGCTGGATATAATATAGGATTATTTAAAGTACAGTTTCAACTACTAAACAATAGAGTAGGTAGACACAATACAGAAAAATTATATGTACACGAAATTGCACCATCAAGAACTGAGATTAGATTAGTACCAGTAACAAAAGCAGATGGTACTGTTGATGATGAGTTATTTAGAAGATACGATGGATTTGCAAAAGGAAAATCGTTTAGAGATGATGTTATCTACCATATAGATGAATTTCTTGAAAGTATTAAGGTTGAAGATATAGTAAGAAGTTTTATTAATAAACATTCTAAAGAATATCAATTACAGATTTTAAAAGAATTTAAACTTAACAGTATAGAACAGTTAATGATAAGGGTAGTTAAAACTATTAAAGAAGCTATTAATCATTATGTGAAGGGAAATTATTACGACCCAACTGACCAAATAAACTATGGTAAACCGAGAACACAAGATGAAGTTGATGAAATATTTTTAGATATTAATGAACTACTTGCAAACATTTTGAGGATAGCATGTGATGTAATTGATTTATATCTACCAAAAAGAAATGTACAAGATGACACTTATACTACAATGGTATTAGACCCAAGTGTAGATGTAAAAGAAATAATAAAAGATATTAAAGGAGATAAAACATTCGAATCAGTAGAAACAGAATCAACAGAATCTTATGAAGAAGAAGATTTTGAAGAAGATGTTGAAGATATAGAGGATGAAATATTAAACGAGGATACATCAGACCCACAAGCTTTCTTAACAGTAAGTCCTGGGCAATTATCAACGGGTATATCACAAGGTGGTAAAGTTGAACTGAATGTAAACTCAAGTTCACCTGTTTCAGTTACAGTTCAGTATGAAACGGGAGGAACTGGTTGGATAAAATCAAGACAAACAAGTTTATTGGCTGGTAATCAAGATTATCAATTTACTTATCAACCATTCCAAAGAGATATACCTGCACCGATTGAAGATTTAAATGCTGGAGGAGGACCTCGTACACCTGGCCCTTATGCAACACCAGAAGAAATTGGAAATCTAGGAAATCAACCAATGTCTTATTTACAAGCTGCGGTTAATCCTTATAATACAGGTAGGTTCTCACAAGATTTATCTGGTGCACCACGAGGAGGTGGAGCAGCAGGAAGAGGTGCAGGAGGAAATATGGGTGTAAATATATTCGCCCAATAAAGATATTTATAGATATGGCATTTAGAAGCGTTAAAATAATATTTAAGAACAAAGATGGATTGAGTAAAACTATTTACTTCAAACAGAATATAGGTAATGCATTTGCTGAACCTGCCCCACGAATTCCACCAGCACCACCTGAACCAGAACCAATACCGATTACAATCGGACCAGGTAGTAGGGATGGAGTTGGTGCACCCCCACCTGATTTATTACCACCAATAGGAGATGTAAAATTCAGTCCAGCACCACCTATACAAGATTTACCAGAGGTAATCATGCCAACAGTGCCAGGAGATATACCAGAGATTAAATTACCTGATATAGATTTATCAGCATTAGCTAATTTAAATATACCACCATTTGATGCATCTAAAATAAAATTGGATTTTAAAACAACTCCAATAAATTTTCCAAAGATTGGACCAATTACAATACCTAAGAATATAGGTATACCAGGGCCAACAGGTGACGCAGGTGCTATGAAGTTTAACCCATTATTAAAAGGATTAAGTAATTTAAACCCAATTTTCAATAATACAGTTATTGGAGGTTTTAGAGGATTTTAATAAATAATTATGTTTGGAAGTTTTAGTAATTTAAATTTTGGAGGATTCAACTTAGGAAACAAGAATACAGTCAAACAACTGGCTAATAACTTTGCACCTAAAGTTCAGCCTTTTAAATTACCCAAACTTGATTTTACTAATTTTCCTCCTATTGTATTTCCACCTATACAAATTCCGCCTATACTTAATGTAAAACCTACACCCCCACCACCTCCACCACCAATAGTTGTACCACCACCACCGCCGGCACCGCCAGTGGTAACATTACCACCTCCACCGCCACCGCCGCCGCCTGCACCACCTTCACCACCGATATTTACGCCTCCACCACCAATAATAAATGTGAGGTCAAGACCTGTGGTTGATAATAGACCTGTAGTTCGAATGAATGAGGATACCTCTAATAATATCTTCGGACCAGCAGGAGGAGGTATCGGAGGAGATATCAGAGGAGGAGGACCAGCAGTACAAGGGCCTCCAGCACCAAGAGATTCAATGTATGGTGATACAACCGACCAGTTCGGAGGCGGAAGAGAAGCAGATACAGGTATGACAAATCTTCTAGGAGGAGGAAGAAGTGGTTTTGGTGGAGACTCAAGAGGAGGAAGTGGAGCAGGATATAGATTAATTATTTATGGTCCATATGCCGATGAATGTGCTGCATTTGCAAACACAACAGGTGGTAATCCAGTTGGAGTTTATGTATCTCAAAACATGGGTGATAATTTTGTTCACCAAACATACTATGGTTCGGCTCCATCATTTAGTCAAACACAACCTGTGTTTAATGGAGGAGGAAGATGGTATTGGATTGATGGTGCTGCCGTACAGATTTCAAGTATGGGTAGAAAACAAAATTTAAGAATTTCAGAACCTGCTCATTGTAAACCTAAAAAACCAGCTCCTACTGGTGGAACTATAACTTTAAAATTTCAATATGCAGATGGATTTGGTGCACCAAAAACATTTAGAGTAAACAGTAGTGTAGATTCATTAGATGCAGATTATCCATCTACAAAATATAAAACACTTGCCTATCCTGCTGAAGTAATATCAACTACAAAAGTAATTGCAACATGGGGAGCAGAAGGACAGGGTGGATTTAATTCTACTTGGTATTATAAATTACAACAAGAACCAAGTTTATATGGTAATGATTTAAGATTCCAATTATATCAAAAAACATCTCCAAACGAACAATGGAGAAAACGAGGTAATGCTGAGGTAACTCAGTTTTTAGGAACAACTGATAGTCGTGGAGTAAGGAAATTACAATTTAGTGAAATTCCATTTAATGGATTAGTATTTGTATGGCCAAGTAATAAAGAACTTACTTTGGCACCAACAATAGGAACTGTTGGACAAAACGCTGGACAATTTAATTTAAGAGTTACCTCAACATCAGATTTTACATTTAAAGTTCTAAGAGGAGGAGATTGGGTATCAGTTCCAAGTGGTGGAACAGAAGGTACAAGTACAAACTATATAAACTTTAATGCAGGCCCAACACCAGATGGTAGTGGTACTGCATTTAGAAGAACAGCAACAATACAAGCTACTAATACAGAAGGATTAGTTCGTGAGTTTACACTTGTTCAAAGATACGACCAACCAGAAGTTACCGACCCACCGAAACCAGACCCAACTAGAATGAGGATACAACTCTTCTATGATGCGGGTGCTAACGCGAATGATAAGGTTGATAAAATAGTATCATCTATTAAAGGATTAGAATCACCAAGATTAACTCCAGATAAAACAACAAATATAATTGCAAATAATGGAAAGACATATGGTACTGATAGAATAGCATCAGTTGGTTGGGAGCCAAAAATCAATAGAGTAATTGGTTCGATTAATGGTGTTAAAAATAATGCATCAAATTCAAAAGAAAGATATACCTTAAAAGTTGTAGGATACAAACTTATTATTTTAGAAGGTAGTAGAACATTTGGAGAATATCCATTACAAGAAGAAGGTGGTATAATAAAAGTTAAAGATGAAGTAGGTCATATACATCTACCATTCTCATATGGAAAAATAGAAAATCCACCAGACCCCAAACAACCACCAATTTTAAGAATTACTCAAACTAATGAAAAGGGAATAGCCAATTGGGGTAAATTACATATTTTAGATACTAATGGAGTATCAGTAAGAGTTTTCCCTCTTAGTGATGATTGGTCATCTGAAAGTTATAAATCGATATTAGATAGATATCCAAACTTTAGTGTAAGGGTTGAAATCAATGATGGTATATTATTTGAAAAATGTGAACAAACTAATCCATCAAAAGTTTCTATACCATTAAACCTAATAACTAAAAGAACTCTTTTAGGATATGATACAACATATGAATGGGAGTTTACCTTATCAAGAAAAACAATTGAATCAAAAAATCCACAAGTATTTCCAGCATTTACAACAGTAGAGTATAATACATCTGGTGATACAAGAGTTGATATACCATATACAACTAAAGATGCTTCTTACATTAGTATAAGAGGACCAAAAGGATTTGCTGGATTGAACAATCTTCCTACTGCAGGAAGTTTCACATTAAAATCTTCTTTCTTTACACAAGGATTAGGTAGATATGAATATACATTCTGTCCATATGGCCCAAGAGGTGAAAAAGGAGAAGAGAAAAAGGTAATAGTAAATGTAGTTAGTAAATCTGTAACTTATTATCCTGATATTAGAAAAATAAATTACCCTAAAGAAATAAAAGGTGCAGATTTTATTGGATTAGATGTTCCATTTAGTTTCTCATATCAATCAGTATTTACAGATTATGTAAAAATTTGGTTACATGATAAAAGTACACCAATTGGATTCCAACATCCAAAACAAAGTTCAGTAAAATTAAATGTAAAAGACCTTACAAAGTACACAAATAAGTTTACTAAAAAAGGTGATATATACACTTTTAAATTCTTATTACAACCTTTTGCAAAAGGAGATAAAGAATCTCTCGAAGGAAAGATAGAAGAGATTACAATAACATTTGATGAAGGAGATTTAAAATTAAAGAGAGATAAAGTAATCAAAGATTTATGTGATGCGATTGCTAGAAATTTAAATCAAGATGCATTTGATGAATTTAATTCAAAATATTTAAATCACTTAGTACACTTTGGTTCTGCAAATAACGAAGTAATTTCTAATTGGGAAGTAGATACAGAAACATTTAGAGAATACGAAATAGACCCAGAAACAAAAAGACCAACTAATAAACAAAAGCCTGGTGAAGGGTTTGATGCACTTGTATTAAAATTATACGAACCACTTAACACAACAGTACAACCTAATCAACAAGTTTGGATTACAAAAATTCAATCTCAACCTCAATTACATGAGGTAATACTAAGAGATAGTGATGAAGATTTCTGTCCACCTCTTGCAGCACCAAACTTTAGTTTGGATACATCAACTGGTATGGGATATCAATTATTTGATGATATGTTGGCTAGTGGAACAAATAGTAATGCAACATTAGTAAATACATTTGTTTCTCAAAGTGGTATAGATACTAAAAAATTAGATATTCAATATGTTAGTGGTGCAATAACTTATAACTCTCAATCACTTGAGTATGAAAGTTCATCACAAGTTATAGCATGGGATAGATTCAGCCACTTTGGTTCAGGTGAAGAGAGAATTAAAAACTTTTGGTATAAAGTATCTGCTATTGAAAACTACCAAAATGTTTCAGCTTCATTAGAAACTGCAGATAATGCATCAACCTCATTAACAGTAGTTGCAGAAAAAGAAAGACAAATAAGAAAAATAAATGAAATCAAAGCAGGATTTGATGGGTTTGAAGATTTCTTATATACAGATACAGGTTCACTTTCATATCCTAAAAACTCTGATGGTACATTACTAAGTACAGGTAGTAGTACCGCAATTAATTGGTACGATGTAACTGGTCTTAGTGGAAGTAAATATGATTACTACAATCCAAACTATCTACCAAATAACATACCTCAATATGTTAAAGATGATAAAGAAAATTCTGATTTTATTTTATTCTTAGATATGATAGGACACCACTTTGATATATTGTGGGCATATACTGAAAATATAAATAGAGCTAGAAAACTAGAACATAAAAAATTAAATAATGGTGTATCTGATGAGTTAGTTAGAGAAATGTTGCGTTCATTTGGATATAAACCTAAATCCACAATGGATACTGCACCTTTATGGGAATTTGCATTAGGACAATATAATAATCAAAACCAGGCAAGACCAGATGGAACAACAAGTTCTATAATGACTGGTAAACAAAGACAAAATCAAATATGGAGGAGGATATTAAATAACCTACCTTATATTTACAAATCAAAAGGTACATCGAGAGGATTAAGAGCAATTCTATCAACCTATGGTATAAGTGAAGGTATTTTAAGAATACAAGAATTTGGTGGACCACCTCCAACTATTTTATCTCAACCAACTCAATATACTGAGACAGTAGATACTTTTGCTTTACAAATGCATACTGGTAGTAATGTTACTATACCATGGCATACGGGTTCTGATTATCCTCATACAATAGAGTTCTCGATGCAAACAGAGGAAAAACAAGATGCAATAATATTCAAAAATGATATGATGTATCTTGAAATGATACAAGATACTGGCTCACTTGCTAAATTTAAATTCCATATAACAGGTAGTGATTCTGCTGAATCAGTAACAACTTCAACAGTACCATTCTTTAATGATACTATAACCTCCTTCATGGTAAGAAGAACTTACAGTTCAGGTTCAGTAAATGAAGTATTTGATGTATTCGTAAAAGAACCATTCCAAGAAAGAATTAGGGCACAAGTATCAGCATCAGTTTCCATAGCATATGGAGAATCTGGTTGGGAAAGTGGTTCTGAATTAGTAATTGGAGGATTTAGTGGTTCGATAGATAACATAAAATTATGGAGAAACGCATTATCAGAATCAATATTTGATGAGCATGTTCTTGCACCTGATATGTACAATGGTAACTCGTTATCTTCTTCAACAGATGATTTATTTGTAAGATTAGATTTTGAGAAAGCAGAAAATATAGCAGAATCATCTTCATTCTCACCAAGTGGTTCATATCAAAACACTGCTCCAAGTGCACAAACTTTATATGGTGAACAATTTGTTACCATGAGTGGATTCACAACAAGTAGTACCTATCCATTCGGTTCATTTGATAAAACAACAGTAGAAAGAACAAGAGTTGTACCAGCAACAGGACTAGCAGCTGCAGATAAAGTTAGATTAACAACTCAAACAGTAGATACAGAACTATCACCATTTGCAAGAGCAACTAAATCTGGTGTGAAAAATCAACCTACTGATTCAGATAGAATTGGTATATTCATATCTCCAACAAATAACATTAATAGGGATATTACTAAAGCTTTAGGTGGTACATTTAAAATAGATGATTTTATTGGAGACCCATGTGCATATTATGATGAAGATTATACAGATTTGAAAAACTTCAGAAGAAAGTTCTTTAAGAAATATAATATAAATTATGATGGTTTCTATAATTTAGTAAGATATATAGATAGTACATTATTTGATGCAGTGGCAACATTATTACCTGGTAGGTCAAAAACAACTACTGGATTATTAATTGAACCTCACTTACTTGAAAGAAACAAACAACAAAGAAAAAGACCTAGTGGACTTGTATTTGAAGAATTAATTGGTAATGAAGATATATCTGCAAATTCTATTATATCTATTTCATCAAGTACAGAACCAATTAATGCTGTATTAACATCTTCAGTATTTGTACCAGATTTCGAAGGTTCAGAAGATTATTATGAAAGTACAATGGATTATTCTATCATAGATAATCTAAGTGGTTCTTATGTAAATTACGAAACTACAATGGATTATGATTTTGCAAACCAAGTAAGTGCATCTCATTTATCTATTGAAGGATTGGTGACTGGTTCAAATATGGCAACACCACAATCTACAACTATAATATCTAATAATGATAATGAAGGTTGTTTAGTATTCAATATACCTGCAACAGCTACTGGTTCTGCAACAGGACAATATGTAAGGGATATGTTTGAAACAATCCCATCAGATGACAATGGTGATTATTATAATGAAGGATTTGGTATAACTGCAAAGAATGGACATTCTATTGTAACCTTCTTAACACCAAATGGTAGAGATAAAGAAAGAAGAAAATATTATATGATAACTAAGAATGTAACAGATACATTCCCAATATTAAACAACAGTTCTGACCAAACAAGTGGAACAACAGATACATCAGTAACTAGTCAAAAAAAGATTTTAACATATGTATCTATATCTGGTTCGGCTCCAGCCGTTGGAGGAGATATTACAGCAGTACAACCAGTTGACGGTAATCTTGGTTCACATTATATTTATAATAAAGATACATCAACCGGTTTAGAAAACTCATACTTTAACGGGTGTAAACAAACTCAGGCAACCACAATTGATGGTGGTCCTGCATTCGAAACTTTTGTTACTAACCCTAACACATTGAAAGTTTCAGATAGTGGAAGAGGTAGTGGAGAACCGATATTAGATGTTGAATAATATTTATTTTTAAAAATTGTTATATTTATATACTGAAAGGTAAAAGGAAAACAAACTATGGCTTATTTAGATAACACTTCAATAACAGTAGATGCAATCTTGACAAAGAAAGGTAGAGAGAAATTAGCTGCCGGTCAAGGATTAAACATCACACAATTCGCATTAGCTGATGATGAGATAGATTATGGTTTATACGAACCAGCTCACCCAAAGGGTTCAGCATTCTATGATTCAGCAATAAAGGCAATACCAGTACTTGAGGCATCACCAGATGAAACTCAAGTAATGAGATATAAATTGGTAACATTACCAAAGAATACAACTCGTATTCCAAAAGTTTCTTTTGGTGTACCTAACATTTCTGTATCACAAGATGAGGGAGAAGTTGCATTAACACCAACTACTTCACCAAGTGGTAACACTTCAGCAGGATATACTGTTGTTCTTGCTAATAAAGAGGCGGGTAGTATCATAGGTAGTGGTACAACAACTGCGACTGGAACTGCTCCAATATTTTTAGGAGATGAAGTTACAACAACAGCAGCTGTAGTTACTGGTAGAACATTTAAATTTATACCAAATCCTAACCTTACATCAACAATACAAACAACGATTACAGTATATGGTAATGAAACTGGTGGTTCACAAACCATACCTGTAACAGTAACATATGTAGCTTAAAAAGGAAAAAAATAAGATATGCCACAAATAACAGGACAAGACGGAAGAAATCTAACATCGGCTATTCAATCATATTTGAATGGTTCGACTGGAGCCGTACAATCGGAACAGTTAGTAAATATTTTGAATGAGTATCTTCAAGGCGGTGATAAAATATCTACTGCAGGAGGTAACATCAATAATGGTATCTTCAAAAAATTTGGAGAATTCGATACAGTAACGGGTAAGATAGAAGTAGTAACAACTGGTCTTTGGACTGGAGATACTGGTTCATTAACATCATTCTTTACTTCATCAGCACAAACAACAGCAGCAAGTGGAGATTATTACTATAATGTTCACAATTCAGCAGCAACATCCTCTACACAGTTCGCAGTGGCATATGGACATGTAAGTGGAAGTGGTTCTATTTCTTTAGCAAATAGTGATGATGCAAAACTTAATTCAAAAGCTACTTATAACCAATACGCTAGTGTATTATTAGACCAAACAGATACATTGTTTACAGTATTAGGTACAGATGGTACAGATACAGTAGATATTCCAGATATCTATGTTGTAAACATTGCAAGAGCAAGATATAAAGAATCAATGGACCCAGGTAACTGGTCATTGAAGATTAGTGGTTCTCATGCACCATTTGTTACAACACTTATTGATAATAGTGGAAAGAAATTCTCGGATAAGGTTGGAAAAGCTGGTAGAGTATTTGATATCGTAAGTGGTTCACTTAACTTAGGAACTGATTCAGCTGCAACAATATATGCAACAACTGCTTCAAATGGACAAGGATATGGTAAGTTTTATCCAGACCAAGGATTAATGATTCTTAACCCAACTGCAATTTCTGCATCTATTGGTGTTGAACCAAATTTAGCAGTAAATGCAGAATACGAAAATCATGGAAAATTATATGATGCTATAGTAAATGGTGGAGATTTCGAAGCAAGAAGAACTGAAAATGTATCTACATCACATTACTTTGTTAGAGCAACAAATAGAGAATATAACTATTCTAATAACCCAACATTCATAAGTGGTTCTGATAACTCACTTAGATATGAGGCATTCAAGAAAGACCCTAAAGTATTTATTACTTCAGTAGGTTTATATAACGATGCATCTGAATTGTTGGCTGTTGCTAAAACATCACAACCAATAGCTAAATCATTCGATAAAGAAGTATTAATCAAAGTAAAACTTGATTTCTAAACCGTAGTATTGCAATTCAAACGCAAATAACCCCACCACGAGTGGGGTTTTTTATTTCAGTATATTTATATAAAGGAATATTATGTTTAAAAAGATACCACAAGACCAAGTCAATAGGAGAACCTTTCAAGTTAATAAAACAGTTAACTTGACACAAGATGATGTCGATGTATTTAAGGTATATAATGTAGAAGGTACTTATGATGCCGATACAGACCCATTAGTTGGTGCATCTGGTAGTTTTGCTGGGTTTTCTATTAATGGACTGTACAATTCTACAAAAGCAAGATATTATCATCCATCTGCTTCTTTATTCCAAAACGCAGGTGGGTTTACTAAAAATCAACAATACATTTTTGATGCACCTGATACTATGAGTGTTCTTTCCTTTTCACAATGTGTAAGGGGAGAGGGTGTACTACCTGGTTCATTTGAATTAGTAGATAGTGGTAGTGGTTTAACAATTGTTGATAGTGAAGAATCATCTACGATAACTAATACTAATCCTGAATATAACTTTTCAAGTTATGACCCAGCTACAGGTATTGTAACCTTAGCAGATAGTGGAAGTACAGAAATACTAATAGAATCTATTGATTTTCAAACTGGTGAAACAGAAATATCATATGAAGGTGTTCAAGAAACACCAAACCCAACAATGGTTAGATTTGATTTACAAAGTGGTGTATTGACATTCTCATCTCCTCTTGA
>MDSZ01167213.1_pt1 | contig 18749 bp, 11 predicted proteins | sample 811201 | NCBI WGS metagenome assembly MDSZ01 (sample SAMN05326647, study PRJNA326480) | marine metagenome | isolation source: seawater | place: Indian Ocean: North | collected 2010
TCTGTTCCCTTCCCCCAATACCTTCGGCGTAAGATCGTAAATCTCTGCTTATTGCTGCTAAAACAGAACCGCCTCCCGTCAATACAGCGCCATCTTCGTGAGCAACTGCAACAACTCCAATGGAGTCATCGAAAGCCCTTCGGATTTCATCTACCACGTGTTCAGTACCTCCTCTGAGTAAGACTGAGACGCTCTTTGCTTCAGGGCATCCTGTAATGAAAACCATATCAGAGTCTCCTATTTTCTTTTCTTCTACCTTTGCAGCAAGCCCTAAATCATTAACGGATAAATCATCTACATTAGTGATTATATTTCCTCCAGTAGCCTTTGATAATGCTTCCATATCACTCTTTTTGGCCCTTCTTACAGCGAAAATACCGGACTTGGCCATATGATGCTGTGCTAAATCGTCTATTCCTTTTTGACAAATAATTACATTTGCACCAACTGAAGATATTTTATCTACTAGCGATTTAAGATAATTTTCTTCCTCGGCCATGAATTTGGATAACATATTAGGATCTGTTATCTGTATTTTTGCATCAACTTCTGTCTTCTTTACTTCTATAGCAGAATTGATTAAGGCGATTTTAGCTTCCGATACTATCCTAGGCATGCCAGAATGAACTCTTTCTTTATCTAAGATAATACCATCTATAAGAGAACTATCTCTTATCGAACCGCCTTGTTTCTTTTCAACCTTAACATCATCTAAATCAACGATAGTCAAATCGTCAACCTCTTGTGCAACAGCTAAAACTGCACGTACACTAATATCTGCCAAGAATTCTTTGACAGCGCCCGCACTTTTTCCTGTTAATGCTGTTTTTGCTACTTCTTCTAATGTTTTGGGCGATACTTCAATAGCGTGATTCTCTATTAATTCCGCGGCTTTGTCGGATGCCAACCTAAAGCCTTCACAAATTACTGTTGGATGAACATTTTGCTCAACAAGATCTTCGCTTCTTTTCAACAACTCTCCTGCTATTACTACGGCACTTGTAGTTCCATCATAACAATGTTGTTCCTGAGTTTTTGCAATCTCTATGATCATTTTTGCTGCTGGATGTTCTATGTCCATTTCTTTTAGAATAGTAGCGCCATCATTTGTGATTACTACATCACCCATACTGTCAACCAGCATCTTATCCATTCCTTTTGGACCAAGAGTAGAACGTACTGCGTCTGCTACGGCCTTTGCAGCGGCTATGTTGTTACTCTGGGCAGTACGGCCACTAGTCCTTTGTGTTCCTTCTTTCATGATAAAAATTGGTTGTTGTCCGTTATACACTTGAAGCACTTCCGTTATATTATTACATCTGCCACTGTATTGTTAGTCATAAGTCCTCGCACTATATATTATTTTGAAAATTATTCATTTGTATTTTCATCCAACCATTCTTGGCCATAATGAACCCACTGTTCCATAGTCCAACCTTCAGGTAATCCATTTTCTGGGAGAGGGGGCGAATTTGGTATTTCAGAAGTAGTTGGTGGAGGTTGTTGGAATATTTCCTCAGAACCACCAAACATTGAATTAGCAACTTGATCCGAAGAAGGTAGTTCTAAATTAGGAGTAGTTTTTTGTCCATCCCATCCATCTATAGTCATGTTATACCCATCCAAGGTAGATATTTCTTCCAATGGTGCATTGGCTTTTCTAATAATACGCAGTGAAATTGAAGATATTCCAATAAATGCTACAAATCCAAGAATCATTACTAAAACATTGCCAGTAATCCAAGCAATATTTTCTGCATCTGGCCCAGTTTCCACTGGTTCAGGTTTAATTAAATTAATAGATACAGTTCTAGTAGATACATCTAATTCACTGCTAACTACCAATGAAACATCGAAGTCTACTTGATTCATTAAAAGATTCTCAAGATCTTCAGACCTTACGTCGAGATATATTGTTACTTCTCTTTCCTCTTTTGCTTTAAGGACGAAATTGATATCTTCTTCATCCAACCAAGCCCTGTATATTGTGTATTGGTTCTCAAGTTCAACCTCAGTTCTTACTTGTTGATCTTCAGTAGGATGCGTACTTTCGATAATAAAAGAAAGAGAATAATAGTCTCCTGCTTCAGAAATTTCCATAGCATCGGAAAACTGTGAGGGAGGTGCGGTACGTAGCCACCCTACTGTCCCCACATTGAAAAGAGCCTCTCCACTGCCCATTACTGATACATCATTTCTAGAAGATTCAACGCTTGTAGCTTCTAAAGTTATTTTTCTAGAGCCTTCAGCGTCTGCACCAAATGAATAACTTACAGATAAATTATAAGATGTACCTGCTTGAATATATGGAGTTCTACCATTATTTTGCAAAGAAGTTGAAGTGAAGACATCAGAAACATGAGAAAATGATATATCAAAGGCATCAACAGTATTTCCTCTATTCCAAATTTCCCAACGAAGGGTTCTATCATCGCTACCCGCACCGAATATCTCTTCCGTCATATCTAAATCAGGAATTTCAACCAGATAAGTGACTGGAACAGTTACATAGATGTTTGCACTAAACGAATAAGCGGGATCAATCTTACTAGTTGCAGTTACTTTAACTTCATATGTTCCGTTTTCAACTCCTTTGTTCATAGGCAAAAGTAGTGAGATTGTGGTATCTCCACCATTTGGAGGTATTCCAGATGTCAACTCTGTACTAGTAGCCGGTAATAATTGCCAATAATCAGTCGATACAGAAATATCAAATGATTCTTCAGTATTCCCATTATTGATTAAGAATATCTCTACAACTTTTCCAAAACCATTGGCAGGAGCAAACAACTCACTTTTAATTGGCGCCACGACTAAGTCATGATATACTGGGACTTCAATGTAGAGAACGGTTTCTGCCTGGAATATGGCAGGAGATCTACCATTTGCAACTAATGTTAGGGTGTAAATTCCTGGTGCTAGTCCTTCAGGAACAGTAATTTCTGCATTTAGAACAAATTCTTCATTTATTGAAGAGTTAAGCAATGATATTAATTGACCTGTGGAAGCATCATACCATTTTATGTATTCTGAAGACCATTCATTTGTATCAAAAGAACCTCCCAAATTCCATGTTGCAATTTGATTACCATTATTCTTCATGTTCATTGTTATGTTTGCTTTATCTCCGGGCAAAAGTGTTGCCGCAGGGTTAGATAATTTATCTGGAGATAAAGTGATTGAATATGTAGGTTCAACTTTAACAGGTATGACTAGTGCAAATTTTGAATTATTTTGAATTCCATCATTTATATCAACTATCCAATCTATTTCCTGGACCAAAGTTCCATCAGGTATAGATAGATTAAACCAAACATCTGTAACAGTTCTTGCTTTGATGACCTTACTAACCACATAATTATCATGATCTACTAGATTATTGGAATCTATTCTCAATGGATATTTATACATCCAAGACTGATTTGATAGAACGGTGAAATATCTCAGCGTGATATCAATATATCCTTTGTTCATTATCCTACAATGAAGTGAGGGAGGATTAGGATCAGCTGCTAAAACGATATAGGAATTGGGCAAGGGATCATTACATTGTGCGTCTAGTGTATATTCTGGATATCTCTCAATTCCAAAAATTAAGAAAGAGTCAAGGTGAATCCCTTCGTTAGCGTCAGACCCATCTGATAGGAACAAAAGAGAAAGAGTAAAACCATCGCTCTGATGTAAATCTGATACATTCCATATTAGCCTCGACCATTCGCCTTCATTAGTAGACAGATTTTGTTCGGTGTAATTATAATAATGGGTTTCATATCCAGAATCAGTTTCTAATAATATAGAATCGCCATTGTCCATTTGCCCCCAAGCTTTAGTTACAATTTGCATTGAATAAAAATTTGGACTTTTTATTTTGACCTTACAAATATATTGAGAATAAAGTGAAGACATAGCCGAAGTGAAACTACCTTGTCCCAAACCATGTTCATAGCCGTCTCCCCAAATGCCATCGGAGCAACCATCCTGATTACTGGTTGTCACCCAAGCCCAATGTAGCCTGTCGTATCTATTTGATGCATATCTATCGCTGTCATCTCCTGAAACTTTCCAGTGCCAATCTCCATTTGCACTGTTATTATTTTCCATTCTCCAAGTTCCAGTAGGAAAATCTCCATCCAAGGTTAGCCCATTTTGCTCATAGCCTGCTCCAAACCATGTTGGCCTTCCATAACCTTGCGGCATGTTGGTACAATATTTCCCTTCGTTTCCTTCATCGCCACAATTGCCATTTTCCATATCGTCGGACCATGCTGCAACAGGGACTTCTCGCTCTACCCTATCATTACCATTATTTCCATCTTGCAAACCAGCATCAACAGCCCCAACTATGACCATTCCTCCACTCAATAAACCATCTTGAGTTAAAGTACTATGAGCAGTATCAGGCGTCCAAACAAAGGCTAATCTTTCAGATTGTGAGCTCGATAGAGTAACATTGAAACTCCACTCTTTTATCATGAAGCCTATGGGATGCCAAATTTGAAGAGTGGCATTTGCAGTTACTTGAGTAGGTTGGAAACCTAATTGAATGAATGTCACATTTATTTGTATCGGAGTACCTTTAATCAAATATTCTTGGACTGTGGAATTAGGCTGTATCCATTGCATTGGAGTTCCGGAAGAATTTCCTAATTCGATGTCGAGAGCTTTAAAATCTACAGCATCAGATCTAGGACTTACCTCAAAATAATCAGGGTCATTAAAATTCGTAGATGTTAACACTGGATAAGCACTAACCAAAAGAAAGGTGATAACGATGGCATAAGAATAGAGACTACGCATGTACAAGTATTTGGGATGAACTTTTATCTATGAAAGTATGGGGTGGAAGTTTAGTGACTATAAAATTTGGAATTTTAAAAAATGTGTTAAAATGATATCTCTTAGATGGGCAACAAATGAAGACCTTATCTCTGTTGAATGTGACGTAGGGGTGTGAGTGTAGGCGGGAATTTACTAAAACGGTTTCACTTATTGATAATAATAATATGTCAAGTGACAATTGTTCCAACCTTCCTATTCTCTATTGCATATTTGATAGATTTAGATATTGAAAATGCAAGTGTAGGACTCAGGACGGAAATGATTAGTTGGATTGTCATAGCAGGAATAACATATGGAGTTATTTCTCTCGGACTTGCTCTAATAATGAGCGGATATACTCCTTTTTATGTTTCAAATAATGGAGGTTGGATTGCTGTAGCTGGATTAAGTAGGAGAATTAATGATCCTGAATTGATAGATAGAGCTAGATTGAGTGCCTATAAAACACCACATGGGACAATGAGTAGGTTGGTATATAATAAAATAAAAAAGGAAAATTTTGATATAATGACAGTTCATGGTGGTTTGCAATTATTGGCAATACCTTTGCAAGTAATCCTAATTGCTGTTCCTCTAATAATAATGGAAGGTGTACCGGAAAGTTTGATTAAATCTGACTCTGCATTTCAATTGGGAATAATAGGCTATCTTATCGCATTATGGGCAGCGATTAGGATACATCCATTGATTTCTTCTAAATTAATTGGTTTTGCATATTTATTAAGGAATATTTTAGGAAGATTTGGAAGAATATCTTGGACGATGCCTTTGATTCTTTATTGGGTATTTGCAAGATTTTTTCTAGCATTGTCATTAGGTTGGTTGGGCATTGATTATGAGCAATGGCATGAAATGCAATTAGAAAAAATAGTAATAAAAACTGTAGTCGATGAAGCCGTCATTCCAGAAAAGGCCTTACTTGACTCAATTGTCGCAATCTCAGTTCTGCCTATGGCCACATTTACCACTTTCTCAGTATTAAGTGGTATGAAAGAAATGCCAGAATGGATGTTGGGTCAAGAAGAAAAATTAAAAAATGTGAATATAAATTCTCTAGAATTATCTAACGAAAAAGAGGTTAATGGTGATGATCCATTTGGTTTTTTTAATGATGATTAATTACAAAAAATAATCTAAAGTGAAATTTATTAATTTCCAACCTGATCCTAAAAATAGGCCAAAGGCGACTATGTGCGGACCATATATGAACAGAAATAATCCAGAAAATAAGAGAATTAATATAAGAAATATGTGTTTTTTTCGATTATTATTAAAATAAGTAATTAAATCTAAAGAAAAAGGTATTAAAAATCCTATTGAAAAATATAGAATATTAAGAATTAAATGTAACAAATTACTCTCCTCTTAATTCAGAAAGTACTTCTTCAAGTCGATCCATTCCTTTAGATATTCCTTCCTTATCAAGCGTATAAGCAAACCTCAAGTGCCCTTCACCTGCTTCTCCGAATGCAGTTCCTGGGGAGCAAAGTACACCTCCTTTTTCTAAAATAGCTATGGCTAACTGCTCACTATTATATCCATCAACATGAACCTTAGGAAAAACGTAGAAAGCTCCATCTGGAACGTGACATGAGACGTCTGGCATTGAATTAAGCCTGTTACAAATCAAATCTCTTCTTGATTTAAATTCGGCACACATTAATGACGGGTAATCTGAAGCCTTATTCATGGCCTCTAATACTGCATATTGCATTGCATCATTGCTACAAGCAGTAACGTAATATTGCATTTTATTTATTTCTACCATAGCGTCAGAATCGGGAGAAAGAACATATCCAATTCTCCACCCTGTCATCGCAAATGTTTTTGAGAAGGAATTAATTAAAAATAATTTATCATGACCAGCACCCAAAAATGAAACATGTTCTTCATTGTAAATTATTCGATCGTAAACTTCATCTGTAATTATCCATATATCATTTTTTTTGGCAAATTCAACTAAATTGTCGCGTTGGTTTTTAGAAACTGTTGCACCTGTAGGATTACTGGGAAAATTAACTAATATTGCCACTGTTTTTTCATTTATTCTTGACTCTAAATCCGCAATTGTTGGTACGAAACCATTATCAAAATTACAAGGGTAGAAATTTGGCTCGCCACCGCAAATTACTGCATGTTGAGGGTAGAGTGGAAAATAAGGTTCAGGGATTAAGACATTATCTCCTGGGTTTACTATAGCTAGGAACACATCCAAAAGTGCATTTGTCCCACTCATTGTTATGCATACATTTGATTGATCTAAATTTGGAGATAAATGAGACCATTCTTTAGCTATCTTTTCTCTTAATTGTGGCAGTCCTGCGGTAGTAGTATACTTATTTTTACCCTGTTGCATTGCAAGGTTGAAAGCCTCTATGGCTAATTTTGGAGGTTGAAAATCTGGTTCTCCAAGACCAAATTGTACTGTATCATCTCCAGCCATATCGAACATACGCCTCACTCCCGTAGGACGTATGCTGTTTGCACGGTCGGAGAACCTTGCCATGGGCTGCCGAGGGATGGCTAAAGGTTTTAAGAAGAATTGATAAAAATCATCAAAATGGCATTGAGGCATCAATCATGGATTAATTGTGCATCTAGTGCATTATCAGAATCTAATTTCTGAGATTCATCAACTCTAGAAGGATTAAAAAAACCATTATGGAATTTTTTTGAGATACTAAAAGCAGTATCATTTTTCTTCTGTGATATAATTGAGTAACCTGCAACAAAAACAAATAAACATATAATTAGAAGATTTATAATAGAAAAAGGTTGATTTTGAATACTATTCGGAGATACGTATACATTAACCAGCACTGGGAGCGAATGCTCATCTCCTGAAGTTGATCTGATTTCTATTTCATGATAAGTACCAGATAGTTGGCTATGATAAATAGGTAGATTCCAAATTAGTGGAGTTAAAGGGCCTATTTCAGAAGATGAATCATTGTTTTCCAACTGATTGGGATTAAAGAAAGTCCAAGGCCCATCATCTACACGATATTGAATACCCTCAACATCCCCCATTTGACCCCATGTATGTCCTATTATTTCTACGCAATCTGAGCAAGAAGAAGTATTCTCGTAGTTTACAGAAAGTAGATGATTTTGAATATATGGATTCATAGACATAGTCTGATTAGTTTCTTTGAGGTGTATTGCAAGAGATACTGCTGCAAATGCATCAACCATACCGTATCCAAAATCTCTGTTCCAGTAAGGATCTATATCTGGAGCACTTGGCTCTCCTTTTCTTTCAGATGTTTGTTTGAGTACTTCTTTAATTTGCATTGGAGTCAGGTCTTCATTAGCTTCTATTAATAATGCGATTATTCCAGAAACAGAAGGTGTGGCATATGATGTACCACTACCTCTACTCGTGTAGGTATTCTGTGATGCATCGCCTCCAATGAAATTATTGCAACCTCCACTAGTAACGCAAGCTTCCGCTTGAATTATATTTGATCCAGGTGCACTTATTTCAGGCTTTAATTCATCTAATGGGTTACCATTACCATTATCTTTTCTTTGACCTCTGCTAGAATAGCTTGCTACAGTATCATCGCTCCTATCAATCGTATTCTGATCATCAGTTGCCCCCACTGTAATTGATAATGATGATGAGCCCATCCCAGATAAACCGTCATTATCTGGGCCATCATTTCCTGCCGCTACCGAAACAGATATTCCGGCTTCCATTGCTTCATCTAATATTCTACTATGCATATCTGTGCCATCTGAACCTCCATTTTCGTGACTTGTTATCCCCCACGACAAAGAGATTATATCAATTCCATAATCTTCTTCTTGTGCTCCTTGCCAAGCATCATCTTTATGATCTATAATCCATTGAATACCATTCATTGCAGATTCATAGAACTCTTGTTCAAGTAAATAATTCTCAAATGGCCCTGCCCCAACATCGGTACCTATTCTAACATCGATTAGTTTGGCATCTGGTGCAGCGCCAGTAAAATTAGAGATACTCCCATCGGCCTCAACTCCTGTTGCGCTGGCCATACCCATGCACGCAGTGCCGTGTTGATTTGCATCATCAGGATCAAAAGTACCGTCAGTTGGCCTTTGACCAAAACCTGCTAAAATGCAATTAGGATCAGAGGGGTTGTAGCAAACCGCATCGTAGCCTGCAACGAATTTTCCTATCAATCCAGGATGTTCGTTATCAACCCCGGTATCAGTAAGTGCGATATTCACGCCTTTGCCAGTAACTCCTAAATCCCATGCTCCAGGATAAATACTTGAATTACTAGCTTTTACAGAAGGAGTTTGGATATCACCATAAAAAATAACTGAACCATATCTTTCAACCATAACTATGTCTTCAAAATTTGCTAAATCTATTGCTTGGTAACTCTCAATAGGACCCAACAAAAGAGCATTTACAGACTTTAATTCCAAACGTATTTCAAATCCCATATTCATCAATTTTGTTTTATCCTCCTCAGTTATTTCTCGTGAGAAGGAAATTCCAATATTTACAAGACCGGTGGCATTTTGAATAGAATCATGAATTCCATTTCTATCTGAATCTAAAGAAGTAGTCATCCACCAAGGATCTGGATTTAGCCATGTAACATCTTTCTGTGACAAGAATTCAAAATCCTCAATTAATAAATCGAAATTTTGAGTTTTTTTGTCAAGGTTGTCTGATGTTGAATAAATACTGCCCATTAGTGAAGTTATTAAAATGAATATTAGGAGAGTTGCAACTTTTCCATCCCTCATATACGTGCGAAATGGGAATGTTTATTCAAATAAACTGAGATATGCTAAATAATGCAATAAAAAATGGTGGGGGCACTGGGATTTGAACCCAGATCAGCAGGTGTCTTCCGCCTAGCGTGCACCTGGCAGGCGCACGCTCTCGGGTTGCGACAGGTCGGTGCTCCAGTTGGTCATCAAAACCATCAGAAAACCATCTCGTCGTCATTCCCGTGCAACTGGAGCCCGCTGTACTACCAGGTTATACTATACCCCCATAGGGATATCAATGCGAGAAACCCTACTCTTATGATGGTCTCGGTCATAATGATGGAATTAATGATAAATTTATGATAAAGGGCCGAAAATAATACTGAATAATATCCACAATCCGAATGTGGTTGATGCAATGCCCCATGCTCTAGGCCTTAATCCTATACTCATTTCTCCAAAAATTCTTGAAATTGGTCCAAGAATTAAAGCTAAATTACGTAAAATAATTATTGAAACTCCTGCACAAAATATAAACAAAATAAGGAATAAAATAGCCATTAATGGGCCGAATAAACCTGATCTAGCGATTCCGCCTATTCCTTGAGATATCATATCTGGGACTCTTAACCATAAAAGCCAAGCAAGCCAAAGTCCAAGATATGCATCTTCACTAAAACTTTCTTTAGATTTCCAAGAACGATAACTATCTGGTAATTTATTATATGCTAAATTGGCTAGGAACTCAATTTCGATTATTTTACCTAATTTTAAGATTGAAATACCATGATAAGTTAGTAAACAGGCTAAGAAAAGTTCAATCCAAATCCAAAAGAATCCTAGTCCTAGAGAAGAAAATAATGCAACGGGTAATGCCCAATATGTAAATCCAACTATTGAAGAATACAGAATTAATAGGCTACCTGCACCAGGTATTAAAGGATCTTCAGGGAATTTGAATTGTCTCTCTCTAGGCATTGCCAAAACAATTAGCGGCAGAAATGCTGTCGAAAAAACGAGTGAAATGATCTGGATTGGATTATTACCAGAACCAAATGAGGCCTTAATTGATGCTTCTTCGATTTCTGATGAAGACATTGAGCCTGGCTTCCATTCTGTAATAAATCCTGCAGAATCAACAACTAAAACAGCATCACTAGCTTTATTTGGAAGAGATAAGCCCATTCTAGAGTCATATTCATCTATTAAAAGAGGCCAAGAATTGTTTAGTTTTTCTGAATAAGAATCTAAATAACTTGCTTCCAAACCCTCGCCAGTCGCAATCTGAACATATGAAATATCTAACTCTGAATTCCTTGATGATTTTGAAAAATCGTCATACTGAAGTAATGCATTTGGAGAGCCATGTTGAAACATCCCAATAACAACTATATCTGAATCCTCCATTATGTCAGAAAGTGTCATAGAATTTGTATCAGGATTATGGGAAATCAACATAAATGGCGGTACAGCGCCATTGTCCCTGAAAGGTTCTGAATCAATATCAGGCAATTGAACTGCAGGGCCAAGACTAGCAAAAGCAAGTAGTATAATTACACCATATGCAGGGAGAGGTAGCATTGCTTCCTTGAGTGAAATAAATATCCATCCAAAAATACCTACTGGGATGATAATTGCTGCCCATGTTCCATTGACTAAAGATTGTGGATCATCAGGCACAGTGAAGCGTAAAATAATAATTATATTACAGTCATTAACTGGATCTTGATCGGAGAGATCGATGCACATATCAACCATGTAATTACCTGGTTTCAACGGTTTATCTGTCGACCAAGTATAAGTTGTTCTATTATCTTCTCCAACTCTAATTCCTTGAGGATTTTCGAAATGGTACTGCCGTAAATCTTCATTATCCCATTTTCCATGATACATACTACTCCATTCAGTAGGTCCAACAATCTCAAAAATTTGATGAGAAAAATCATCTAACCCCCAAGGAGAAATTGGAGTCATTTCTACCCTAACCATCCGATTTGCATCAACTAATGCTTCAATATTGATATCCAATATTTGTCCTTCAAATATTATCCCAGATGTAACGTCATAATTCCCCCATAAAAGTGCTCCCGATTCTACGCATTCATGTCTAACATTTATTGACAAATCTATAGTATCACCTTTATTCAAACTTACATTAATTTGCCCTCCTTGTACTGAAAACTCATGTGGAGAAGTATATCCTTCAGACATTGAAATAGATTCTGTATACTGATTAGAAATAACAGAAACTCCACCCATCAACAGAGAGATTTCGAATTGAGTCTCAGAACCAACAGGGCTGGGTAAAAAATCAGAAGCCTCACATGAATTACTACTGCCACCTTCTAAAGAAGCAAACAGAATTACAGAAATATTGCCTTCAAATCTAAAGGGTTCTTCTACAGGAGAAGATTGAACATTTAATATATTTGGATTCAAAGTTGAACTGGTTCTACTAAAAGAAATGCTGCCTTGAGGGAATCCAGTCAAAACCGACCAATTTCTATCTAAAAATGGTGATTCTTCATCTCCTTTAATGAAAAGCATGTGATTATCTGGATAATCATAAGAAATTCCTGGACCATTATTTTCCTCAACTGTTTGAGCACTTGAAAATGAAGAAATAAACAATAATGTGATTAATAATAATATTAATATTTGATGATAATTGTATCTTTTTGAAGACATAATAATACCCATTAGAAGTTTAAAGGAAAAATTGAATCGCCCATACCGCAGCAATAGCGCCAGCAATTGTTGATATGAAGTTTACACTATGTTTTCCGAGGTAGCCACGATTCTCAAATAATGCCCCCAGCAGAGAATCTAATTGGCAACCAAGCCAACCTATTACTGTGATACATAAGAAAAGGAAAAATGGAGGATTTGAGTCTCCATTCAAGGCCCCCAAAAGAGTAGAAATTATCGCAACTATCAGCCCTCCATAAAAGGCGGCGACAGTCCCAGTAGGAGACATTCCTCCATTAGTTCCTGCAGGAACGGCTGCTAAAGTTGTGATGATTCTGGTCCTGGGATCTAAACTTCCTATTTCAGATGCAAGAGTATCTGAAGAAGCAACTGCCACACACGCACAAAAGGCCGCATAAGCATAATCATGACCTCCTAAAAGATAATTAATTATGGCAATTAATGATGCCCCTCCTCCATTTGCAAGAACATTTTTCCAACCTCTCTTGCCCTCATTAGATTCCTCAACTGAAAGTAATGATTTTTCTTCATACCTCCATTTAGTAACTACAGATGACATTATTAAAAATGACATTAATACTATTAGCCAAGTCCAATGACCTAGTAAAGATATTAATAATCCAACCGTTAAAGCAGCCAAAAGACCACCTAAATCTAAGAAATCATAGAATTTAGATATCAATAATAGTATTCCAACCAATATTAGTGAAATCAATAGTTCAGTTGTCACTTCCATCCAGACCCCATGTTGCTGTTAGTATATGTTATCAAGAATTATTCCCCTATTATCCTATTTTATGGATTCAATCATTAATATTATTTGAATCTAGAATTTTAATGCCTTTCAATAATTGATTGGCTATGAATAATATAGATATAATCAGTATTAATGTCCAAATTATTGATATCAATGAAGAATAAGTTTCACTAAATCCGTAAGATGCTGGCAGAAAGTAAGATAGATAAGAAGTGGCATTCCAAAATGAATGTCCAAGGATAGCTAACACTATTGCCGCAGATATTGACTTTGGTGGCATTATGCCTGAGGGTAAAAGGGAGCTAGATGTCGTGGATAATCCATCATTAGATAAATTAATTGATTTCGGAAAATCTTTAATCTCAAATTGATTAAAAATTTTGCCAGAACTGTCTAGTAATAACCAAGGAGAATTAGTTTTAACAGGATCTGAACTATTTTTTTCTAGAATTGAATTAAAAGATATATCTGAGCCATCATAACCAGATAAATCTCCATCTCCATCAAAATCAATACCTACACCTTCGATAAAATCAACAGCATCTTGAGACCAGGATTTGGCATACCATTCTAACTTAGTCTTGAAATCTGTTTCTTTAACCAACCAACCCAATGCAGTACCAGTTACTGCAGTCCATACTGCATGACCAGGAATAGATCCAATTCCCCTAATCAGGATTGTAATAGTTATCCCCAGAGGTCCACCCATTAATGAGATTCCAATATATTGAAAGTTTTCTATCAAAGCGAAACCTAATCCTACAGTAAAACCTACTTGAAAGCCATGTTTTGGTCCTTTTATTGATGGTAAAAATAGCGCCACTGCTATTCCTTTGAAAATTTCTTCACAAAATGGGGCACTGATTGCAAGTAAGCATAAATCGCTGGCCCATAAAGGAAATGAAGAAGGGATGATTGCAGGTGCAGCAAAACTATTGAAGATAAATGCAGGAAATGCTGAGGCCATACCTGCTAGTAGCCATGACTCAGCATCTCTTCTCTTTGTAGGTAAACCCAATGATTGTGTAGAAGTTCCCCACCAAGCAAGTACTGGCAAAGAAAATCCAATTAACCATAATGGAATTGCAATGATCACAAATAATAATACTCCGAATAATTCAGTAGATTGAGAGAAAAACAAGACTGAAACAATAATTCCGGTCAAAACTATTGAGATAAACACAAACCATAATTGATTTGTAGGAGGCAAATCGAGTACAGAATCATCCCTAATTATGTATCTTTTTAATTCTGTCTTCATATCTGTTTGTAATGAACCGCCGGAAGGTAGAGGATGGAGATATTGCCCTTTCTCACTTGGAGAAGCTAATTTAACATGTATCAATCGAGGTCTGTAAAGACGTAATATAATGAAAAGAAGTGGCAGGCTACAAAGGCTACCTGATAATGTCATGATTGGATTGTTATCCATAATTCCAACTATTATGAAAAGAGATGTATATAATAGAAAAAAGGCAGGAAGAACAGTACCTATCATACTAAAATAAATTTTCCATGGACTACTTATTCTGGCTATTCTGATATCTTCTGGAGGTTTAGTTAGCCTAGTTGGATTAGGAATTCTAAATTTTCTATTTTGAGAATCTACAATGATTTTCTCATCACTCATTATCAACAAATCCTAGTGCCACTCAGATCGCCCATCACTCTTGATGTACAAAGCATCCGGTGCGGTTTTTCATCACAGTGGCATACCTCCGAAGAGGTATCTACATATTGGATTTCGCACACTTACATTATTGCTCCGCATAGGCCACAAAATAATTCATTTCGTTTGTTATCCTTTTGCATTGTCCACTGACCGCAAGCAGGACAGGGGGGCAATCCTCTCTCACTTGGTTTAACTGGAGGGCCACGAAAAGGTCTTTTCTTAGTAACTCTATACCATCCTTTTTTTGGCCTCTTCACTTTAGGCAACTAATCACCATACATTGCAGAGAGGTATTTATTCAAGATACTTCTCATTAATTCTAATGTATCAAAGTTAGAAAGTATCAAAAAATGAAGATATGCTCTGTATAATCATCTCGTAAAAAAAGTCGATTAAAACATCAATAAATATAGAAAGGAACAAGAGTGGGATTCCTACAAAAATGGCCATAAAATATACATAAAAGACAAACCATCTTTTTTGGTGATTTTTCTTATGAAATTCTATGATTGGGGAAAATATCCATAATATTAATGAAACAATTTTATTTAATAGACTGTTCTTATTTCTATATTCATTTATTGTGAAGTCGACAGCATTTTCCACAATGTTTTCTGTGATTTCTTCAGGAGTTGGAAGATTGTCTAACACTTCTCCCAAATTCTCAACTGATTGAATTCCAACAGAAGTACCATCAGTCCTCCAATCCGAGTTAAAAAGTTGATAAAGTTTGACAAAATACATCCTTAAGAAAACACAAAAAAATAATGCTGGAATGAATAGAATTCCTGAAGATGAGACAGTTAAAACTATCAAAAGAAAAATCCATGAAATTTCGATAATAGTTGGTGCTTTTTCGGTTTGTATTTTCTTATTTTCTGGTTTTGCTGCTTGGAAAAATACGAAAACGATTAAAATAAGAAAGAATCCTAGAAAACAAACTCCTTCAATGAATCCTTGTGTATCGCTCATATATCATCGAATCATCAGACCTTTTTGAGAATGTTTACGAAGCATGGGAGTTCAATGTAATATTTATGATACCGACGGAATAATTTACTTTACCTACATCACAATGCATGCAAATTACAATAGTTGGCGCCGGAGTCTCGGGCTTGTCAACTGGGATAAGATTATTAGAACAGGGATACAATGTAAAAATAATCTCTAAGGAATTTAGTCCAAATACAGTTTCAGATGTGGCTGCAGCATGGTGGTATCCATTCCTTGTAGAGCCAATTGAAAAAACAAATAAATGGTCATCGGAGTCTTTTAATGAGTTTTTAAGGTTGAAAAATGAAGGTTTGGAATGTATTACTATGAGGCTGGGAAGGGAGTATTTGGAAGAAAAAACCGATCCCCCTGGATGGAGTAAAGATATTCCTCACTTCAGAATACTTGAATCCGATGAAATAATAGAAAATTACAATTTTGGTTGGGAATTAGAGGCCCCCGTTATAGAAATGCACCTTTATATGCCTTGGTTACTATCTAAATTCAAGAAGTTAGGTGGATTAATAGAGATTAATGAATTTGAAAAAATTGAGGAAGTACCTGGTGAAATGATTGTAAATTGTTCAGGACTAGGAGCAAGAACTCTATCAAATGATGAGGAAGTAATTCCTGTAAGAGGGCAAGTTGTGTACATTAAACAAGATCCAGGTTTTGGCCGATATGATCAACAACCTGAAAGTTTGACTTATACGATACCGCGTAGAGATGTGACTGTTCTCGGAGGGACTGCTCAAATAGGAGATTGGGATGAAAAAATTAGAGACAAGGATAATGAAAGTATACTTTCAAAGTGTGAATTGCTATGGCCTGAATTGGATAGAAGGAATATCATAGGTACAGCCGTTGGTTTAAGGCCATCTAGGTATGAACTTAGGCTTGAATTAGAGCTAATCAACGGCAGGAAAGTAATCCACAATTATGGCCATGGAGGAGCAGGAGTAACTCTCTCATGGGGGTGTGCAGATGAAGTGGCTAAGATTGTAAAAATCAATATGTAGATTTAGTTGTACTAATTACTACAGCACCTATCTTGTAGGGATCTCCATTTGAAGAAGGTCTTCTATCTTCTAATCTACCCATCCATCCATCTTCAACAGTTCCTATAGGTATTCTAATTGAGGCTCCCCTATCAGAAACACCATATGAGAATTCATGTATTGACTGTGTTTCATGTAAACCAGTCAATCTCTGTTCATTGTGTGCACCGTACACGTCCATGTGTTTCTTTATATTTTCACCAAAGGCATCACAAACTTTGTTGAAGATTTTCTCATCTCCACAAGTTCTAAGAATAGTATCAGAAAAATTAACATGCATTCCAGAACCATTCCAGTCTGTCGCACCGAGAGGTTTTGGATGCCAATTGATTTCTAATCCATATTTTTCAGCGTTTCTTTCGGCCAAATATCTAGAAACCCAGATTTGGTCACCTGCATTTTTCGCACCTTTAGCAAAAATCTGATACTCCCATTGCCCTACTGCAACTTCGGCATTGATTCCTTCAACATTTAATCCTGCATCTAGACACATATCCAAGTGTGCTTCAATGATATCTCTGCCAAATGTATTTGATGCTCCAACTGAACAATAAAATTGTCCTTGGCCAGTTTGATCTCTTGGAAATCCGAAGGGAAGATTCGTTTCAGGATCCCATAAGAAATATTCTTGTTCATAACCAAACCAAAAATCATCATCATCCTCATCAATTGTTGAGCGACCATTTGTAGAATGAGGCGTACCATCTGCATTGTAAACTTCACACATCACTAAATATCCATTTATTCTATCTGGATCAGGATATATAGCAACTGGTTTTAGTAAGCAGTCAGAACTATTTCCTGCGGCCTGTTGTGTCGAGCTCCCATCAAAAGACCATTGTTTACAATCCTCTAGATTTCCTGAGAAATCTGATTGTATCATTGTCTTACTTCTTAGTGTCTGTGTAGGTTCATTGCCATCTAACCAAATGTATTCTAACTTAGCCTTATCTGTCATAACAATTCGCCTGATAGTACGGTTTATTATATGTTCGATTGATAACATTAATTTCTAAATACTATTTGATTAACAAATAATTATTCAATAATAAATACAATTGATAACAATAAATATATTTATTTAATCAAATGATTAACCAAATAAATTTACATTTATAATTAATTAAACAAATGATTAATTGATAACAAATACAGTACAGGATTTGAATTCAATATTTGATATCTAGTTTTGGTGGACGTGCCGAGATTTGAACTCGGGGCCTCTTCCATGCCAAGGAAGCGCGCTTCCAAGCTGCGCCACACGCCCTATGATTATCCGTTTGACGGTGACCATTTAAGGAGAATGGAATACGAAGGCACAGGCAGGCAATAGAAGATGGCTAGTATTTCAAAAACACCAAGTATGCCTGATGGACTTATAGAAGAAATAAAATCTCTTCTTAAAGAGAAAAATGCCCCTTTTCTTAATCATTTAAATAAGGAAGTGAAATTAATTTGGACGGAAAAGGGAGAGACGCGACTGGGGTTTACAAGATTTGAATGCGATCATAATGAGCTATTTAGAAGAAGAAGGTTGAGATTGTCTCCCGGTCCAATTACAATCGCACTTAATCCAATTCTTGACAGAGATGAAGCATTGTACTTACACACTCTAGTACATGAATTGATACATGCTGCAGGACTTACTGATCATGATGATGAACACAGCTCACTTGTTAGTAAAATTGCTCCTGCACCAAAATTAAGAGATTCAGAAATATTAAGAGAATTAAGACAGCAGGTGTTAGAGAAATTACCAGAAAGACAATGGATATGCGGAGATTGCGGACATACATGGGAGAGAAAAAGAGTTAGTACTCCGACAAGATGTCCCAAATGTGCTAAGTTTTTCAAAAACAAATGAAGTAGACTGACTCATGTGTTAAGTTCATCAAAGAGAGGCCACCGCGTAGACCTAACGGGCGATTGGTGTAGTCTGGATATCATGCTGGCCTTCTAAGCCGGTGACACGGGTTCGAATCCTGTATTGCCCACCACAGAAAAA
>MDSZ01097984.1_pt1 | contig 18748 bp, 19 predicted proteins | sample 811201 | NCBI WGS metagenome assembly MDSZ01 (sample SAMN05326647, study PRJNA326480) | marine metagenome | isolation source: seawater | place: Indian Ocean: North | collected 2010
AACTAGAGAAGATTTACAAGAAAAGTTAAAGAAATCATTACAAAGACAAGGAATAGAAGAGCGTAATATACAAAAAAAACGTGTATTAACAAGAAGTGCGGATCCAAGAGAAGTTAGATATCAAAACAAACTATCGGGTGTTCAAAGTAATAAAAAAAGACGATTAATTGGTGGAAAAAAAAGTAAATATAATCGTAAATCATTAAAAAAACGTAAAAGAAAAAACAAAAAAACAAAAAAACAAAAAAGAAAGTATAGAAAAAGTAAATAAACATAACTATATAAGTAATAGTAATGATTACTGATAATGAATCATTTTTTGATGAAAAAGAAGCAATATCAGAAAATGATTTATATAATATAATAGAATATGGTATACATGTATCAGAATTGTACATGGAATCATATGTATCCAATATGTCAAATTATAATTTTGAACATGATTTTGAAGAAAATATTAATTTAATGATTTTAACTCAGTTTGGAAAATATTTTGATTTTTACAGTTTTTTTGATGATAGTGATGATAACGATGATTTAGTGATAGATGTTATAATTCGTGAAATTATGAAATCAGTTTATTCACATATTGTACCACGTAGATCTTATAACAAAACATTTATTAGAAAACAACCAAATATTGAAAAATTATCTGGACAATTAATGTATTTAAAAAGTAAACCACAACCAGATCAACGAACAAAAGAATGGTATGAAACTAGACATAATTTAATTACAGCAAGTAATGCATGGAAATGTTTAGATACACAAGCAAATCAAAATCAAATTATTTATGAAAAATGTCAACCTATTGTAGACAGAAGTCAACAAACTGTTAATATTGGAAGTACATTACACTGGGGACAAAAATATGAACCATTGAGTACGCAGTTATATGAGTATTTGTATAATACTAAAGTAGATGATTTTGGTTGTATAATACATGATGAATACACATTTTTAGGAGCATCACCTGATGGTATAGTTGTTAATGAAGAAAGTTCACGATATGGAAGAATGTTGGAAATAAAAAATATAGTTAATCGTGAAATAACAAAAATACCTAAAAAAGAATATTGGATCCAAATGCAACTACAAATGGAAGTATGTGATTTAAATGAATGTGATTTTTTAGAAACAAAATTTACGGAATATGAAGATTTTGATGAATTTTATAAAGATGGTAATAATTTTCTACAAACAGAAAAACTTCTATATAAAGGAGGATTTTTAATGTTTATGGATGAAACAACGCCAAAATATTTTTATCCTGAATTTCAATTAAAACAGGAAAGTTTTAATGAATGGTCTAGTAAAATATTAGAAGAAAATCAACATTTACAATTCATAAAAACAGTCTACTGGAAATTGGATATATTTAGTTGTATTTTAGTATTAAGAAATAAAAAATGGTTTAATAAATCAATATCTAAAATAGAAGATTTATGGAAAAAAGTAATTTATGAACGTGAACATGGACATCAGCATAGAGCACCTATAAAACGTGAAAGAAAACCAAGTATAGTAGATGAACCATTAAATACTACAGGTTGTTTAATTCATGATAGCAGTGATGAAGAAAATAATCAAAGTCAAGAAAGTAATAATATTGACAATAAAAATTTAGAAAATTTAGAAATAACTTTAGATGAAAAAGTAATTTTATCTCAAACTAAAGAAATTAAAGAAACAAAAGAAACAAAAAAATCAGTATTAGATAATAGTCAAATAATAACTTTTAAAATAGATACAAACGATTTGAAAGATAATAAGAAATTATAAAATAGACTTAAAATTATATTTTATAATTTACATAATGAGTAATTGTTGGACAGAGGATGAAATGAGAGTAAAAAAAAGAGATGGTACTATTGTTACTATATCGTTTGATAAAATATTAAATCGAATTAGAAAAATTGGTTCTGAACATGAAATACATATACGTTATTCATCTTTAGCAATGAGAATAATAGATCAGTTATATGATGGTATAGAAACTTCTAAGATAGACGAATTAACAGCACAACAGTGTGCTTCTCAAGTAACACAACATCCTGACTATGGAAAAATGGCAAGTGTTTTGAGTATATCAAATTTACACAAAGAAACAACTGGTAATTTTTTAGAAGTAACAAGAATGTTATATAATTTTAAAGATATTCATGATAAACCTTACCCAATGGTAAGTGAAGAATATTATAATATAGTTGAAAATAATCACGAAGAAATCATAAAAAATATAGATTATTTACGCGATTATCAATTTGATTATTTTGGTTTTAAAACATTAGAACGTGCTTACTTATTTAAAATAAATGGTAAAATAGTGGAAAGACCACAAGATATGTGGATGCGTGTTTCTATTGGTATACATGGTAGTAATCTTGAAAAAGTGTTTGAAACATATCATTTACTTAGTAATAAATACTTTACTCATGCTACGCCTACTTTATTTAATGCTGGAACTCCTAGACCTCAATTAAGTTCTTGCTATTTAATGGCAATGGAAGATGATAGTATTGATGGTATTTATAATACTTTGAAAGATTGTGCTAATATATCAAAGTATGCAGGTGGTATTGGTTTACATGTTCATAATATTCGTGCTTCTGGTTCTCATATTCGTGGTACAAATGGAACTTCAAATGGTATTATACCTATGCTGAGAGTTTTTAATAATACTGCTCGTTATGTAGATCAAGGAGGCGGGAAACGTAATGGTAGTTTTGCAATATATCTAGAACCATGGCATGCTGATATATTTGGATTTTTAGAAATGAAAAAAAATCATGGTGACGAAGAAATGAAAGCACGTGATTTATTTTATGCTTTATGGATACCAGATTTATTTATGGAACGTGTTCATGAAAATAAAAAATGGACATTAATGTGTCCTGATGAATGTCCAGGTTTGTCAGATGTATATGGTGAACAATTTAATGAGTTATATATAAAATATGAAAGTGAAAATAAAGGTCGCAAAACAATTGATGCTCGTAAATTGTGGTTTCATATATTGGATAGTCAAATGGAAACAGGTACACCTTATTTATTATATAAAGATGCTGTAAATAACAAATCGAATCAAAAAAATTTGGGAATTATTAAATCAAGTAATCTTTGTACTGAAATAACAGAATATTCTGATAAAAATGAAACAGCAGTTTGTAATCTTGCTAGCATTGGTTTACCAATGTATGTTAACGATGAAGACAAAACATTTAATTACGATAAATTACATGATGTAACTAAAGTAATTACAAGAAATTTAGATAAAATAATTGATGTAAATTTTTATCCAACAGAAAAGACTCAACATAGTAACATGAGACATAGACCAATTGGTATTGGTGTACAAGGATTAGCAGATGTTTTTATTTTACTAGGATTAGAATTTAATAGTGATGAATCAAAAGAAATAAATAACAATATTTTTGAAACTATTTACCACGCATCAATGGAAGCATCACATGAAATTGCATTAGAAAGATATAATGATTATCAAAAAGATAAGAAATCAGTATTAATAACTAAAGAAGAAAAATCGCAATTAAGTAAAGAACATATAGGTGCATACAGTAGTTTTACTAATAGTCCATTATTTTTTGGAAAATTCCAGTTTGATTTATGGAATGAAAAACCAAGTAATCGTTATGATTGGGATGATCTACGTCAAAAAGTAATGATGCGTGGTGTAAGAAATTCACTATTAGTAGCACCTATGCCGACTGCTTCAACATCGCAAATCTTGGGAAATAACGAATGTTTTGAACCAATTACCAGTAATATTTATAGTCGTAGTACTTTAGCAGGTGAATTTATGGTAGCAAATAAACATTTAATGAAAGAGTTGTTAGAATTAGGACTTTGGAATGATGAAGTTAAAAATAATATAATAGAAAATAAAGGATCCGTAAAATATATAGATGGAATACCTGAAAAAATAAAAAATAAATATAAAACTGTTTGGGAAATACCAATGAAAGATGTTATTTTAATGGCTAAAGATAGAGGAAAGTATATTTGTCAAAGTCAAAGTTTAAATTTATGGCAAGAAGATCCTAATTACGCAACATTAACATCTATGCATTTTTATGCTTGGAAACAAGGGTTGAAAACAGGTGTATATTATTTAAGAAGAAAAGCAAAACACCAAGCACAACAATTTACAATAGATCCTTCAAAAAACAAAAATACTAGTGAAGAACCATGTGAAATGTGTAGTGCATAAATTTCAACCTAAATTGAAAAAAATAATAAAAATAAAAAATATTTATATTATTTAATTAAATATGAAAAAAATTATAAAAGGATACAAAGGTATTATGGATTTAGATTTAACTGATATAGATTCTATATATCATGAACAATTAATTAAAGATCATAATAATGATATAGAATTGTATAAGATAGAACAAAGTAAATTAAAACCAAAATTTAGATATGAAAATACAATAGAGCATATAAATAAAAGACATGAATATGAAAATGAAAAAATACAATTACGTAAGCAAAAAGAATTAGAAGAACAAAACAAAAGGGATAAACTTATGATGGAAATTTATTATAAAAATAGTAAAAAAAATGATTAAATTTTTATTTATAATACTTCAGCACCATAATTATTATCTAATATTGGTTTTACATTTGATTCAGGTATATCATTTTTTTCAGTAAATTCTATAATATTATCAACCATTTCTTCTTCTAATGTAACATCAGGTGTAGATTGTGGTGGTTGATATGTTTCCATTTTTTTTGCTTTATTTTCTTCACTTGGTAAATATCTTTCAATGGCATCTGTACCAGTGCTTACAGATGCTCTTCTAATTAATTCATAAGCAACTAAAAATCCAATAATACCTAAAACAGGTGAACTATTGACAAATAGTGCTAATGCTACTAAAATAACAGCTACATTACCAAAAGTATTATCTATTAAATCGTTAATACTTTCTGGTAAATTAAAATTACCTATTAAATAAATAACAAATACAGTTAATAAAATCATTTCTTGACGATTTAATTTTTTAAGTAACTCCATATACATAAATAAATATTTTTTTATAAATTGAAAATTTCAATAAACTTATAAAATATATATAATAAAACAATGAACAATTATATAGGAAATAGGGGTTATACAATTTATAAAAATACTATTGATGTAAATGAAGAATTAAAATTAAAAAAGGAATTAACTGTGAAACCTTTTGTTCCTAAATTAATGAAACAAACTGTAAAACCATTCCCAATATATCGTGAATCTACAAGTAAATATTATTTACCTAAATTTTATGGAATTGAAACATATGGCAATGTAGAAAATAAATTAAATAAATTTGAAAAATGTGAATTAGAATTTAATGGTGTGTTAAGATCATATCAAGAAAATATAGTGAATAAATTTTTAGATAATAGTAATGGCGGGTTACTTGAAATAGATACTGGTATGGGAAAGACTGTAATGGCGTTAAACATTTTAACAAAATTAAAGGTAAAAACCATTATTATTGTTCATAAAGAATTTTTAATGAATCAATGGATTGAACGTATTAAAGAATTTATACCTAAAGCTGCAGTTGGAAAAATACAAGGAAAAAGTTTAGAAATAGAAAATAACGATATTGTTATTGCTATGTTACAAACCTTATGTATACGTGAATTTAGTCCAAATCTTTTTCAAAAATTTGGTTTAACAATTATAGATGAAGTACATCATATGGGAGCAGAAGTATTTTCGCAAGCACTTGGTAAAGTAGTTACTAAATATACATTAGGATTATCTGCAACAATGAATCGTAAAGATGGTCTGAGTAAAGTATTTAAAATGTATCTTGGCGATGTAATACATCAGGAAAAAAGAGATATTACTTCAATGAGTGTATTAGTAAAAACAATAAATTATTTTCACGATTCAGAAGAATATAATAAAGTAAAACTAGATTATAAAGGAAATGTTCAATACAGTTCAATGATAACTAAAATTTGTAAATTTGAACCAAGATCTGATTTTATTGTTAGTTTAATTTTACTTCTCTTAAAATGTGAAACAAATGAACAAATAATGATATTAGCACAGAATAAAAGTATTTTGACTTACATGTATGAAAAATTAATTTTAATTGAAGAGATGAAGAATAATGTAGGTTTTTATATAGGTGGTATGAAAGAAGAAGAATTAAAAAAAAGTGAAGAAAAGAAAGTTATAATAGCAACATATTCGATGGCATCAGAAGGATTAGATATAAAAACACTTACAACATTAATATTAGCAACACCAAAAACAGACATTGTTCAATCTGTTGGAAGAATACTTCGACAAAAACATGCACAACCACTAGTAGTAGATATTATAGATAGTCATGATGTTTTTCAAAAACAATTTAAGCAACGAAAGACATTTTATAATAAACAAAATTATAAAATATTTCAAGCAGATCATAATGATGCATTAAAGGACAAATATATTGAAGTAAAGAAAAAAAGTAAAAAAAAAGAATTAGCAGACGAAATAAACAAAGAGTTTAATGGTATGTGCTTAATTTAAACATGTGTTTGTTTGTAAAACATGATATAATCTGTAATGAAAATGCACATAATGGACAAACTGTATATCCTTCAAAATCCTCATCATTATCTAAAAAAGGTGGGAAAAATTTGTAATACTTATCTTTATTTAAATATAAAATTTTTTTATTACAACGAAAACACTTTCTGTCCAAGAAAGTTATAATATATTTTTTTATTTCATTCGGTAAATTATTATATTTTTCCATACAATAATAATTTACTATTATTAGAAAATTTTATATATTTATCATTTAATAATTTTTTATATTTTTTTTTACTCGTTGATTTTTTTTCAAATTATACATTACATCTTTCATATTTGTTAATTTATTAGTTTTTACAGTTTTATTGGGTATCCATTTTTTGGTATTGTTATCATAACTACATTCCATTACACAACTTTTATTTAAATTTACATATTTATCGTCACATATATTTTCAAATTCTTCTTCATCATCACTTTCTTCTAATGTATCTAAATTGTCATTTTCTTTTATATTTCTAAAAATCTTGTTTAACATAACACTTTTTTCATAGGTAGGTATACTAGCATAACCAACAGAAATAATTTCACCATTTGTATAACCAAATAATTCATATATATCATTTTGAATAAGTGGAACAACTTTTAAAATAACATTTATTTTTTCTTCTTGTTTATTTTTATTAAAAATTACTTTGTTATATTTTTTAAAATCTGACATTTTAATACATTGTATTGCATAAATATTATACACTATTCTATCCGATATTTCAAATGCTTCTTTAAAACTAGATTTCATGATAGGCATACCAAAAGTCATGATAGAATTGAAATATGGTTTCATACTTAATTCATATTTCATCATGTGATTTAATATATTAAATTTTTCATAATTTTTTTTTCTATTCATACATTTATTTTTATAGTAACATAAATCTTCAATAATAAAAAATCTATTTTTTTCATAATTTATTATTGTACCATAAACAATAGTACCTAATGACAATGTTTCGTCAAAAATTACAGTCACTTTTTCATTTATTTCTTTATTTTTTCCGTCTAAAATATAGCATACACAATCATTATTATAATATGTAAACCAAGCAAAAAACTTCTTTCCCATTGGAATTAATGAATATATATCATAATGAACTTTTGTATGATCTATTTGCCCATATGAAAGTTCTAAATTAGATGGAAATCTATTAATAATTTCTTTTTCATTATCTGCTATCATTTAATAGTATTATACATATTTCTTTAAGTGCTTATCGGTATATCTTCAATGCTAGTGAATCCAACATGACTAGAATTATGGTCAGTATTTTCTATTTGATTATTTAAAAAATCTTGTAGTTCATTTTTCATTGATTGTGAATTATTTTCAACGTTTTCAATATTATCATTTGGAATACTTTTTCCTTTATCATTATTAAAAGTATTATGTATATCGTAAAATGTATTTTCAACCATATTATCTTTATAAAAAATATATAAATTGTGACAAATAAATATAATTAAAAATGAATAAATAATAAGTTGTAATGTATACCACATAATTATTAAAACATAAAATATTTTTATATTTATAATTTAATTATATTACAAAATTCTCCTATATCTTCTAAAACAAAAGGATTATAAATATCTGCATCACTATAAGCAGCATATGTATCTCGTAACATAAAATAAGCATCATAAATATTATTAGTATCACTAATAAACTCAACTACAAATAGGATAGGTGATCCTTGTCTTAATGTATAATAATTTATAGTTAAATCGTGTTTTACATGATCATACGGTATATTGCTAACAAATTTTTTTAATTTTTTAATAATAGTATGATCAATTATATATGAATCTTTATTTACATAATTATCAATATAGTCTATTTTACCATCTTGAATATTAATTTCATGTAAATCATTGTTATCATAAATTCTATAAATACCTTTTTTTGTATAAATATAACTTACATTCCTGGTTTTATACTTATATTCTTGCAAAAAATCAACGTTTAAATTTTTCAAATTTAAATTCTTATTATATATTTTCATATAATTATAATATCATAAACTATTTAAACCTATTCATAATAACCATTTAAATGTCTCCTACAAAATGCGTGATAATAGAAAAAAATGCTACTTTGCATGATACTACTATTAAAGAATTGAAATCAGAAGAACTTTATAAAAAGTGTGGGTATAAAACTAATAAAGATTTTGAAAATTTAATTACTTGGGAAGTAAAAAAAAATAATGAAGACTGTTATGTTTTATTATTTGGAAAAAAAACAGGTCGTGCTAATAGTGAAAATAAATATGATTTACCGCCTCCCATAGATTCTACACTATTGTTTGGTAATTTACTATTAATTTGTAAAGATACCGACAATAATTATATAGATTTAACTGTAGAAGAATGGAATAAAATTTACGAATATTTATTTGGAGGTTTTGAAGATTTATGTTCAGAAACTGAAAGTGAAGATGAGTTAGAAAATATTCCAGCAAATATGAAAACAAAAGAAGGGTATTTAAAAGATGATTTTGTCGTAGATGATGACAATGAAGAAGATTTAGATAACGATCTTGAAAATAGTGGAACTTTTTTTGATGATATGGAATCAGAACTATCTGAAGAAGAATATGTATATTCTGATGAAGACGTTTGAGTATTTTTTTTAAAATTGATATAAATATATATTTATTAATAATTTATATTTATTATGAGAACTATTGATGATCCTGAAAATTTTCGTAAAAATATAAAAAATGTATTTAATAAAATTATAAACAGTGATAAAACGTGTATTAATTTAGAAAAAGCTATTTATAATTATACATTGAAAGAAGCATCATCAGTAAAAGAATTAAAAAAATGGAATAACCCTTTCTTTGTACAAATATATACAAATCATTTTAAAAGTATTTTAATTAATCTAGAAAAAAATAGTAATCTATTAGATGAAATTAATAGTGGTAAAATAAAACCTGATACACTAGCGTTTATGACTCATCAAGAGTTATCACCAGATAAATGGTCAAATTTAATTGAACAAAAAATGAAACGTGATAAATCAAAATATGAAACAAAACAAGTTGCCGCAACTGATACATTTACTTGTAGAAAATGTAAATCAAAAGAATGTAACTATTATCAAATGCAGACTCGTTCTGCTGATGAACCTATGACTACATTTGTTAGTTGTATAAATTGTGGTAATAGATGGAAATGTTAAGTTATAAAAAAAATTTTAAAATTGTTTAATTTTAATATTTTTTACTAAAATGACAAATACTTAATTAATAATATTATAAATAATAGAGTTTGTAGTCCAAAATATTGACCAAAATTCTGCTGTAAAAAATCTACCAGCACAAAGTAAGCAATTTTTTTTATTTATTTTATTTAATATCATGTTTGTTAAAAAAAACGAAGAAAAAATAATATAACAAGGTTGATATATATATTTATTTATAAATCTGGTCATAACATTAAATAAAAAATATTATTTAATATTATTATTAACTTAAACAATTTCATGTAAATATTCTAAATCAGATACTTTCCAATATTCACTTTTACCATTTGGTAATGGTCGACGAATTATGAATGGTAATTTTTTTTCTTCTAGTTCTTGTAACGCTATTAGATAACCATCCATTGTGTTCTTTTTTGGTTCTACAAAAATATCGGCACCATTGTTGATTTGTTTTGCACGTTGACCCAAAATTCTTGCTTTTTCATATTTTGTTAAAATTGGTATTGTTTTATGATTAGGATCTATTATTTCTTGTTTGTCATTTCTAATGACAATAGACAAGGTAGCAATTTCTTGATAATTATGATGTTTACATAATGTATGATAATTTTCTATATGATTTGATATTAATTCTTCATTTAATTTTTCAAATCTTTCATTATAATTATCATAGTCATCATCTTCATCTTCTTCATCATCATCCGTGTCACTAGTATCTGATATATTATCATAGTCATTTTCTTCTGAATTAATAATGCTATTACTTCTTATTTTTTTTTTTGAATTTTCTACTTCTTTTTCTAATTCTTCTAAATTTTCATATTCTAATCCTTCTTCTAAATCATCATCAGCTATAGATATACTTTCTTGTTCGCTTATTTCATCATCATCATCTACATCTTCAAAAGATGTTTCAGATAGATTATCTTTTTCATCTTCAATATCACTCATTATATATAACTATATAAATAGTTTTATATAGTTAATTTATTTCAATTTTAAATATTTTTAATATCACTTTTCCAATGTTGATTACATAGCGCGCAAAGATAAATATATTTCATATTATTTTCATCATAACGAAAATACATTATATTTTTTTTTTCAGGATTTTCTTTTCTATTACTTGGACATTCATTATTGATACAAGATAGGTGATATACTCTAGGAAGTGTTGGATCATATTTTATATATGGATTAATAATATTATCGAAATTGGTAATGCGTTTTTGAATATTTTCATCACTAATACAAATAGTTTCTTGTGTAAGTTTGTTATCTTCAAAACCACATTTTCTACAATAATATTTCAAGGTATTTTCATCTTCGTCTGATAAACGAAGATAATACATATTATCGCACTTTTCACAAAAATGCATCTTGTATTATAATAATATATTTTTATAGATCTTTAATTCAATTTTTATTCTTTTAAAGTTTTTTTTATAGTTTTCATTTGTTTTAATAAGTTTTTGTAATCAATTGTAATAGACATACTATATAAATTTGTTTTTACAGTGATAACTTCTTTATTATTATTATAAATATTTTTCATAGTTTTTATTATTTTATCTATATTTTCTTCTAATTTATTTATGACTGTTTCTTTAAAACAATAAAAATCACTATATTTGTTTAATTCTTCTTGCTTTGAATTCAAACTATAAAAAACATTTATAATTGCGTGTTCAAAATTTTTAAAGCTAATAATTTGATTATATTTATTAAAATCATAATGTGTTTCTGTTATTCCAGGTTCATTTAATAAAGGTTTATTATGTAACAATGATATTAGTGTTAATAAAATACTAGAAATTGTTTGACATGATGACCATTGTTCACCTTTCCATGTGTTTAATATAGATACACATACTTTACCACTTCTATATAAATTAGGATGAAATCTAATATTATCCCCTTGTGTATAATATGTTAATTTTGGAGGTTCGTGTGGATAATTATTAGTAAATTCAAATTTAAAAAAATAAAATCCATATTGATACGGTGAATCTGAAGGACCTAAAATCATAGCTTTTCCATGTAACATATCTTCCTCATCGTGTTCATAGTAAATACCATTATCATGTAATGGATTTTTTTTTAAATACCGTATATCTTTAATTAATCTAAGTGCTGTATCTCTATTTATGCTGGTCATTATTCAATATATTTTTCATAAAATAAATTTTATATGTTTTTCATTAAAATAAATATAATGTTTTTATAAATAATTAAATATTTTCATAAATTATAATGATTACTAATATTTATGAAAAAATGAACGAAAATATTGAAAAAATTAAAGTTGTTAAAGAATCAAAAGAGCATTTAACAGATGTAAATATGGATTACAAAGAACATTTTATTTTTTCTATGAGTTTAGCTAGAATATTTTTTAATGGATTAATAGGTTCTATCATTCATAGTTTTATTCCAGGTTATTTTAAAACATCTTCTAGTGATATTTGTAATAAATTATCTCATAAACTAGATCATACTTCAAGTAAATAATTCAGTTAAATTATGTTGAAAATTGAAATAAAGATTATGTTGTGAAATTATATATATCAAATATGTCAAAAACAAAATTCGCAAGTTTTCTGCAAAAACATTATATAAAAAAAGATCAACAATTTACTCATACACGTATTAAAAGTGAACAAGATAAGGTAACGGGTGGTTCTTATTATATTCCTTATGGTAAAGAATTGACAGATTTTTATAAGATTTATTATGAGCATGTTTTTGTCAAAAGACAAAAAGAATATATAACAGAAAGACAAAATATAGGAGATGATTCCCCTATATTATGTGATTTAGATTTTAGATATACTACAGATGTCACATGTAGACTACATAACGAAAATTTTATTGAAGATTTGAGAGATTTATATTTAGAAAAATTACATGAAATTTTCATTTTTCGTGAAAATACATCATTTCCAGTGTTTGTTTTTGAAAAACCAAATGTAAAAATAATGGAAGATAAAACAAAAGATGGTATACACATGATTATTGGTATTCAATGTAATAGAGAAATACAAAAATTATTACGTAAACAAGTAATCGATTCTTTTAATGATATTTCAAACGATTTACCTTTCACTAATTCTGTAGAGGATATTTTTGATATATCAATTACTTCTGGTAAAACAAATTGGCAATTATATGGTTCGCAAAAACCAGGATCAGAAGCATATAAATTAACCTATATTTATAATGTTAAATTGAATGAAGATACCGATATGGAAATATCTCGTGAATCAATAGATGATTTTATATCAGAATTTGATAATTTTAAATTGTTATCAGCACAATATAAAGAACATAGTCATTATGATATTCAACCTTCAATGATTGAATATATTAATTCGATAAAGAGCAATAATAACAATCGAACTAAAAATAGTCAAGAATTAGCACCACCACTTTATCAATTAACACAATATGGAATGGGATATGAAAATTATCTATCAAATATTAAAAGTATATCTGACATACAAAAAATTACTGATAAATTGTTCCATCAAAATTCTATTCGTGGTGATGATTATAAAATAAAAGAAACTCATGAAATGACAATGATTTTACCTGAAAGTTATTATATTCCATATGATAAATGGATTCGTGTTGGTTGGGCTTTGAAAAATACAGATTTTCGTTTATTCTTTACATGGATTTTATTTAGTAGTCAATCACCATCATTTGATATTAATGATATACAACAAAGATATATAGAATGGTGTAATTTTAAAGAAGGACCTGAATGTTTATCATATAAATCTATTTCATTATGGGCAAAATCATATTATGATCAATTATGTCGCGATGATAGAACACAACAAAATAAATACAAAATTATTGTTGAAAATACAGTTGAATATTACTTAACAGAATCAATTGCTTCAGGAGGTGCTGATTTTGATTTGGCAATGGTAATGTATCAAAGATATAAAGATGATTTTAAATGTGCTCAAGCACAAAAAAACATTTGGTATCAATTTGAAAATCATAGATGGTTGGAAATAGAAGGTAGTGTTGTGTTAAAACGATTGTATTCAACAAATTTATATAAATTATATAATACAAAAACTATTGAAATTTTAAATAAGATGAATGCATTAGATAAGACAGATAACGAATATGATAATTATGAAAAATTATTAGCAAATGTTTCAAAAATTTGTCAAAAATTAAAAGATAGTAATAAAAAAACAGGATTGTATAATGCGGCAAAAGAATTGTTTTATGATCGTGAATTTGTACATTTGATTGATAAAAATCCCGATTTAATGGTTTTTAAAAATGGTGTTATTGATTTTAAATCTAAAGAATTTAGAAGTGGTTATGCTGAAGATTATTTAACAATGACAACAGGTATAGAATATAAACCAATGAGTTATTATAGAGAACATAAAAGTGATCTTATTTCAGATATTAATTCTTTCTTAGAAACATTATTTCCCATACATGAAGTTAATCGATATATGAGACAATTTTTAGCGTCGACATTAATTGGAACCAATTTGAATCATAAATTTAGAATATTTTTGGGTAGTGGTTCAAATGGAAAATCAATATTAATTAAACTAATGTCAAAAATACTCGGTCCATATCAAGGTATTTTACCTGGTCAAGTAATTACCCAAAAAAGAATTGGTGTTGGTAATGCAAGTCCAGAAATTATGTCTTTAATGGGTACTAGATTAGCTGTAATACAAGAACCTTCAAAAGGTGAAAAATTGAATGATGGTCCAATGAAAGAATTAACTGGTGGTGATCCAATAACTGGTAGGAAATTATATCATGATCAAGTAACGTTTGATCCTCAATTTGATCTTGCTGTTTGTGCAAATAATTTATATGATATTGATGATACTAGTGAAGGTACATGGAGAAGAATTGATTTAATTCCATTTGTATCTAAATTTGTCGATGATGTTAATGATCCACAACATAGTAATCATGAGTATGTTTTTCCAAAAGATAAGTTTTTAGATAAAAAATTTGATATTTGGAAAGAAGTATTTATATCAATGTTAGTTGAAATTGCTTTTGAAACCAATGGAATAGTTGAATCTTGTGAAACAATTAGAAATTATAGTTATGAGTATGAAACAAATCAGAATACAGTTCTTAAATTTATTAGAACATGTGTAAAAGAAAGTGAAGGAAATAATGTTAAAATAAGTGGACTATGGCGTGATTACCAACTTTGGATGCAATTACAAGGAAATCAAAAATTACAAAAACGTGGTGATTTACAAGAAAAAATGAATAAACTTTATGGAGATTATAAGAAACATAAATGTTGGAAAAATATAAAAGTTGTTATTAATGAAGAAAATGATGACGATGATGATGATGATGAACAAGAACAATCATTATAAGTTAATAATTTAATAAAAAATATTAAATTATTTTTTATTTTTGTTTCGTTAAATATACATTTTTTGGAATTTTTTTTGTCAAATATTCATAAAATGTTCGCATATAGTAAATTACATAAAAATAAACTAAGTAAGGTGCTATCAAAAATAATATAGGTAATAATATTTGTTTCCAATTTTGATATTTTCCATCTCTAAAAAATAGATATAAATATACAAGAAATAATGAATAATAAAAAAATAAAAAATAATCAATATAGTTATCTAGATTATCAGATTCTTTTTCTTCATAATAAGATTTTCTTGCTTCTAGGTTTTTCTCATTATTTTTTTTTTCAATTAATTTTTTATAATTTAAAATTTCTTTGTTACTTTTATCCGATTTTAATAAATTATGATACTCTACTTTTTTTATGTAACTATTGAGAAGGTCCATTCGAAAGTTGTATATTTTTGTATATGCCTTTTTAACTTTATTAATTACATTTGAACTTACTTCTTCGTAATGTTGTTGCTTGAATTCTTTATAAAAATTTTCACCTTCGGATTTTATCATTAAATTTTTAGTTACTTCTTCCACTTTTTCAGGCATTATTTTAGAATTATTATACATTTCATCAAATTTTTTTTCTAATTTTTCTAAATCTCTCGTTTTCATACATTCATCATCACAATATTTACGTAATTCTCTAATTCTCATATAAAAATCCTGTTTATTTGTCGATGTCATATCTGCATCTGGATATACATTTAAATCCCATATTTTACAGCTGCTATTAGATCTATCATAAGTTATACCACCACAGTTATTTTTTTGATTACATAATTTTATACATGTATCATCATTAATATTTCTTTTATTTTCAATTAATGTTGTAGATACAACATTTGTTGTCATATTTGGAAATTTAACATATTTATTAGTATAAGGATACATATTTCCACTATTTGATTTATTTTTAGCAATTCCTTCTAATGTTTGTTGATATGGTAAATTAAAATATCTTTTTTCATATACACCATAATTTAAAAAATGTTTTTTTGCTGCATTTCTATTATTACCGTAAGCGTTTTTTAAATCTGAATATTTATTTAAATAGTATGTAGTATTAATAGAATCATTTATATCTTTAACGTTGTCCATATAGTATATTATTATTAAATTATATAGACATTAAATATTGGGCAGTAAATTTTATATTTAAAAAGATGCGAAATTATCATTACTATTGCTAAATGGTTGAATACTGTTATTATTCTTATTATTATAATCTATTACAACATTTTTTGAACTAAAGACATTTTGTGTCAAAGCATTTGACATACCTTCTTCTGTTACACATTGTTGTATTGTTTCATCATATTTCATTCCATCTGTACAACAATCTTCACCAACACATTCATCTGTATTTTTTTTATTTACTCCCAAATAAGCATCTCCTTCTCCAGAGTCTTTATCTTCATCTTCTTTTGTTTCTCTGTTTGGATCAAAAATCCATTCGTATTCATCAAAATTACGTTTGCTACGTGATTGAATATCTAAATAATATAAATAAAAATATACAAGTCCTAATGCTACATATATTGTTAAAATAAGTGAACCTATATTTCCTGGAATAAAACCTTTTTGTATAACAATTGCAAATATAATAGCAATTACAAGAAATAATATTATATATTTTACCATATCACCTAAAGCATCATAACGTTTATTGTAGTATGTATTAATTTGTACTAATCTTAATTTATTTAATTTCTCATCATTTAATAATTTTAATTTCATTTTAGACTCATTTAATTGTTCTTCAGCAGCTTCTACAATTCTCATTTGTTGTTGAAAAGTTTGAAAATCAATAGTTAAATCAACTTTAGCTTGTTGTCCTAATGATTTAATTTCGCTATTTAATGATTCACGTTTATCAGAAAGTAAATTTATTTTATTTACAATTGATTCTTTTTCAGAGTTATCCATTTCTGGATTGTTACGTAAAGAATTATATAAATCTCTTTCAACACCTTGTAACTCAATTAAATATTGAGTCATACTTTTTAATGTTTTATCTAGATTACCTTGTAAATCAGTTTGAAAACTTGATAATGGATTACTTATTTGTCTATTCATTATATATTATATGTTATGATTAAAAAAAAACATTTGAATATTTATTTTTAAATATTTAAATGTTTCATAAAAATCCTTAATTACCTTTTTGTAAAATAAGAAGCACCTAAAATTAAACCTGTTATTCCAATTAATCCAATTAATGCAGAAGAAGGTTCATTATTTGGTTGTAAAATTTTATTATTGTATCCTTCTTCTAAATTGACCATGCCTTCTATTTGTTCCCCTAATATTTCATAATCATCTTCATTTCCTTCACGTTCATTAGCATTTACAGTTTTTCTTATACTACTAATATCTTCTTTAATTGCAAGAGTTTTTTCTACAATACTATTTATTTGTGCGTTTTCATTTTTCAAAAAAGGTTCTAATTTATTATTTGCTTCTTTAAGTGAATTAATTTTTGCACTTATTTTTTTATTGAGATTTATTAATCGTTTACCTAATCTATGTCTTTTTTCTACTAAATCATCTGTATATGTTGCTAAACCACATTTAAAATTAGGATTCATATCAATACCTTTATCATAATTTTGCCATTTTTCACTACTTATTTCTACCATTTCTTTTTCACAAGTTTTTGGTACTTGAACATTTACATCTTTTTTGTAAAATAAATAGAGTCTTCTTACATGTTTTTGTGGACCTCTAGGATTTACAGGCCACATATTTCCATTTTTAAAAAATGCTTGATTGGGTACTGTAATTGTTGTATAACTTTTACGGAATCCAAATGTACCACGTCTTGATACAATTCTTTTTCTGTATGAAGGTCGATAAACAAATCCAGCAATATCATCTCTACTATTTGCAATACTTTTTGCTTCATTTATGTCTTTTACATTTCTCATGAACATATCATTACCGTAGCTGTCTAAATTACGTTTATATCCCCATTGATCTTCACGAGGATATTTAATCATACTTAATGGATATTCGTGTAATACACCTTTTTCATCAACGTAACCTCTTTTACCTAAATGTACTTTTCCATGTTCAAAAGGTCTATATGTTAATTTATTAAATATTTGTGAAGTAGAATCTAATTTTTCAGTTAATCCTTGACCTGATTTCAATTCACATTTTCCATTAGTCCATCTTCCAAAAGTATCTCTTAATTCTACCCAACTTATAATATGATCTCTTTTTCTATCAGAACCATACCAAGGACCATTAATATAAAAATTTTTACCTTTATCTTGAATAATATTACGTCCAGTAAAAGTTATTTTTCCACAATATACATTATTGACCCACATTTCTATGGATGGGTTATTCGTTTGAGCATCACTTATACGATGTCTGATAGTTAACCAGATTCTTGTTTTTCTAAATTGTCTAGGAATAGCAAAATCAGCACCATCATTCCAACTTCTATTTGTCCCAAGACGAAAGTGTAATTTCCAATG
>MDSZ01259512.1_pt1 | contig 18748 bp, 14 predicted proteins | sample 811201 | NCBI WGS metagenome assembly MDSZ01 (sample SAMN05326647, study PRJNA326480) | marine metagenome | isolation source: seawater | place: Indian Ocean: North | collected 2010
ATGCCGCGAAGGTACTGCCTCAAAGCATTCCCTATCTTCGCCTTTTCACGAAAGAATTCACGAAAGGAACAGAGCGATGCGCAACTTGATTTTGTTTGGCCCTCCAGGTGCAGGTAAAGGCACCCAGAGCGCCTTCCTCGTCGACCATTACAACTTGGTGCACCTGAGTACGGGAGACATCTTCCGCGCCAACATCAAAGGGGAGACAGAGTTGGGTCAATTGGCCAAGAGCTACATGGATCAAGGACAGCTTGTACCTGACGACGTCACCATCAAGATGCTGGAGTCGGAGGTCAACAAGCACCCCGACGCGGCGGGCTTCATTTTTGATGGATTCCCACGCACCACGGCCCAGGCGGGCGCGTTGGACGCGTTCCTCGAAGGCCAAGGCCAAACCATCGCCTCCATGCTCGCCCTGGAGGTCCCTGAAGCGGAACTCAAGACGCGCTTGCTCGCCCGTGCGGCCACCTCAGGCCGCGCCGACGACGCCGACCCTGCGGTGATTCAAAAGCGCATCGACGTGTACAACGCAGAGACGGCACCTGTCGCCGACCACTATCGTGCCGCGGGCAAATATCAAGGCATTGACGGGGTGGGGTCCATCGAGGACATCACCGGACGACTCACAGCCGCCATCGGCGCCTGACTCACCTTTCACGGACGCCATCTCATGGCCAGCCAAAACTTCGTTGACTACGTCAAAATCTGCTGCCGCTCTGGAAAGGGGGGGCAGGGGTCAACGCACATGCACCGCGACAAGACCACCTCGAAGGGCGGTCCTGACGGTGGAGACGGTGGCCGTGGGGGGCACGTGATCATTCGCGGGAACAGCCAGCTTTGGACGCTCCTGCACCTCAAATACCAGCGCCACGTCATCGCCGCCCACGGCGAAGCAGGTTCCGGCAACCGTCGGCACGGTGGGGACGGCAAAGACGCCATCATTGAAGTGCCCCTCGGCACCCTCGTCAAAGACGCGGAAACGGGAGAGGTCCAGGCAGAGATCACGGAAGACGGCCAGGAAATCATCGCCACCCCCGGAGGACGTGGTGGCCTCGGAAACGACCATTTCAAGTCGCCCACCAACCAATCCCCGCGCTACGCCCAGCCCGGGGAAGACGGACTCGAAGAATGGAAAATTGTGGAATTGAAGTTGCTCGCCGACGTTGGGTTGGTGGGCTTCCCCAATGCCGGCAAGTCCACGCTTCTCAGTGTGGTCAGTGCCGCCAAGCCGGAAATCGCCGACTACCCGTTCACCACCTTGCGCCCCAACCTCGGCATGGTCTCGTACCGGGATGAAAAGAGTTTTGTGATGGCGGACATTCCGGGCATCATTGAAGGCGCGGCCGAAGGAAAGGGACTCGGACTGCGGTTCTTGCGACACATCGAACGCAACCCCGTTTTGCTGTTCCTCGTGCCCGCCGACGCGGACGACATTCCAACCGAGTACAAAACCCTCCGCGGTGAGCTGGAGAAATACAACCCGGAGTTGATGGACAAGCAGCACATTTTGGCCATCAGCAAGAGTGACATGCTGGACGACGAGTTGGAGCGCGAGCTGCGAGAGGAGCTTGCCCAGCACCTTGAGACGCCTCCGCTGTTTTTCAGCAGCGTGGCCCAAAAAGGATTGCAACCCCTCAAAGACGCCATTTGGACGGCCATCAACCAGGCCAATCCGATGCTTCACAACCCCCACTTTCAATGAGCATCGACCCTGCGTTGATTCGGGTGTTGCCTGAAGTTCAAGAGGCCTTGAACGAAGGCCGCCCCGCGGTGGCCCTGGAGTCCACGATTGTGGCCCACGGCATGCCTTCCCCCGCCAATTTGGAGACGGCGCAGGCGGTCGAGGCCATCGTTCGCGAGGAAGGGGCGGTGCCCGCCACGGTGGCCGTGGTCGACGGCGCAGTTCAGGTTGGATGCGATGCCGCGACCCTCAAGCGTCTGGCTTCTGAGCCAGGCGTGGTCAAGGTCTCTCGAAGGGACATGCCTGTGGTGCTTGCCAAAGGCACGCTCGGCGCCACCACCGTCAGTGGCACGCTCATTGGGGCGGGATTGGCCGGCATCCCCGTGTTTGTTACTGGGGGCATTGGCGGCGTGCACCGCGGGGTGGCCGACTCGTGGGACATCAGCGCGGACCTCGATGAGCTGGCCCGCCATGACGTAGCCGTGGTGAGCGCCGGCGCGAAGTCCATCCTCGACTTGCCCAAAACCCTTGAAGTCCTCGAAACCAAGGGCATCACGGTGCTGGGCTACAACACCGACGAGTTTCCGGCCTTCTTCACGCCCAAGAGCGGTTTGGCGGTGGCGCACCGCGCCGACACCCCCGCGGAGGTGGCCTCGATTCTCAAGGCCAAGTGGGGTCTTGGATTGGAAGGGGGTGTGTTGGTGGCGAATCCGGTGCCGGAAGACATGGGCTTTGACGCTGCCGAAGCCACCGATCAGGCGTTGCGTGAGGCCCAGAGCCAAGGGGTGGAGGGCAAGGCATTGACCCCGTTTTTGCTCAAGCACATTGCAGATTCGACCGAAGGCAAGAGCCTTGCGGCCAATGTGGCCCTTGTCAAGCACAATGCCCGGATCGGCGCGCGCATCTCTGTGGCGTACGCAGCTTCTTAACCTTCTGATTGTCAGTCCGTAAATCTCCGTGAACCTCAAAAGGGGCGCGGGGCGGGGACCTGTGTATTTTTGTGCTCACATGGCGGCGACTTCCCCCAATCCGACGACCCAAGATGTGCAAGGCTTCCGAGAAGCGTTGCTCTCCGACTACAAATTGATGTGCGTCAGCCGTGAAACCTCGCTTCTCGGTCGCAAAGAGGTGCTTACGGGAAAGGCCAAGTTTGGCATTTTTGGAGACGGCAAGGAGATGGCCCAGGTGGCCTTGGCGAAGGTGGTGCGCGCGGGGGACTGGCGCTCAGGTTACTACCGAGACCAAACCTTCATGATGGCCCGCGGCCTCTTGAATGTGCAGCAGTATTTCGCCGCGTTGTATGCCCACGCCGACGTGACGGCAGACCCCACCTCTGGGGGGCGTCAGATGGGCGGGCACTACGCCACCCGCACGTTGAACGAGGACGGAACGTGGAAGAATTTGATGGCCGACTTCAACAGTTCTGCGGACATCAGTCCCACCGGTGGCCAAATGCCGCGACTGGTCGGACTGGCCCAGGCCAGCAAGGTGTTCCGTGCCCTTCCTGAGCTTGCCGCGAACATGGCCACCTTCACCGACGGCGGCAACGAAATCGCGGTGGGCACCATCGGCGATGCGAGCACGTCAGAAGGGTTGTTTTGGGAATCCATGAATGCGGCATGCGTGCTCGAAGTTCCCATGCTCATGAGTGTGTGGGACGATGGATATGGCATTTCGGTGCCCAAGAAATACCAGACGGTGAAGGAGAGCATTTCCACGGCCTTGTCCGGATTCCAGCGTGAAGAAGCCTCCAACGGTCTGATCATTTATCGGGTCAAAGGGTGGGATTACCCCAATCTCGTGGCAACCTACGAAGACGCGGTGCAGCGCTGTCGAGAAGAACACGTTCCCGTGTTGGTTCACGTCGAAGAAGTCACTCAGCCCCAAGGGCACAGCACGTCGGGATCACACGAGCGGTACAAGACGGAAGAACGGTTGGCGTGGGCGGCAGAGTACGATTGCATCCGACAAATGGCGGAGTTCCTTTTGAAAGAAGGGGCGGCCACCCAAGAAGAGTTGGACGCCATTCGGAAGGAGGCCAAGAAGGAAGTTCGCGCCGAGCAAAAGGAGGCGTGGGCCTCGTTTCGTGCGGTCTTGGACGAGGAGCGCATGTCGGCGGCCGACCTGATGGCGCCGCTCAATGTGTCCCGCGCCGAGGCGTTGCGCGGCAATGGCGATGCGGGCCGGGCCGAAGTGGCCCACGCTGTGCGGCGCACCTTGGCCGACACGGCGGGAGATGATACGCCCCAGCGTGAAGCGTTGGGCCGCTGGTTGGAGGCGTTTGACCGCGACAACGACAAGCGCTACAGCAGCACCCTCTACAGCGACGAGTCCGACAGCGCCCTGCGCGTCGAGCCCATTGCTGCCACCTACGACGCCCAGCCGGAACGGCTTGACGGCCGTCAAATCCTTCAACGCAACTTCGAGGCGATGTTCAGCCGCGACCCACGCGTGTTGACGTTTGGGGAGGACACTGGAGCCATCGGAGGTGTGAACCAGGTGATGGAAGGCATGCAGGAGAAGTTTGGGGAGGTTCGCGTCAGCGATACGGGCATCCGCGAATGCACCATTCTCGGCCAAGGCATCGGCATGGCCATGCGCGGCCTTCGCCCCATTGCAGAGATCCAGTACCTCGACTACCTCTATTACGCCCTGCAGATCATGCGCGACGACCTAGCCTCGGTGAGGTACCGCACGGCGGGAGGCCAAAAAGCCCCGCTCATCGTCCGCACCCGCGGCCATCGTTTGGAAGGCATTTGGCACAGCGGATCTCCGATGGGCGCCATCATTCATTCCATCCGAGGCATGCATGTGTGTGTGCCACGCAACATGACCCAGGCTGCTGGCATGTACAACACGCTCCTTGAAGCCGAGGAGCCTGCGTTGGTCGTGGAGTGCTTGAACGGATACAGGAAGAAAGAGCCGCTTCCCAACAACATTGGTGAGTTCCGTGTCCCGCTGGGCGTGACCGATACCCTTCGCGAGGGCGACGACCTCACCATGCTCAGCTACGGTTCCACCCTGCACCTCGCCCAAGAGGCGTGCGAACGTCTCGCGGAATGGGGCATCGAAGTGGAGTTGATCGACGCCCAAACCCTGTTGCCCTTTGACCTTGAAGGCGCTGTGGCGAAGTCCGTGGAGAAGACCAATCGACTTCTGATCGTGGACGAAGACGTATCTGGGGGGGCTTCGGCCTACCTGCTTGACGAGGTGTTGAACCGCCAGGGCGCATGGCGCTTCTTGGATGGACAAGCCAAAACGCTGGCGGCCAAACCACACCTCCCTGCCTATGGCAGCGACGGGGATTACTTCTCCAAGCCGAGCGTGGACGACATTGTGGAGACGGCCTACAACGTGTTGCGCGAGGTGGATCCTTCCAGTTACCCATCACTGCGCTGATGTCTGATTCCACCTTTCCGATTCACACGGAATACATCGATCTCCTTCAGTTTTTGAAGGCCACAGGCATGGCAGTCACAGGGGGAGAAGCAAAGATGTTGGTGGACGATGGATTGATCCAGGTCAACGGCGAGGACGAAAGCCGTCGCCGCAGAAAGCTGCGTCCAGGCGACCGTGTGGACATCGCGCTGGATCCCCCAGAGTCCTGGGGGATTGTGGAACAGCAGGTCTGATTTCCACACAACTTGAGGGTGTGTCCGGTGGACAACCTTCTTCGGAATGGCAGGAGGGAAACTTGGACTTTGCGCATCTTGCACAACCAAACCTGCACACATGCGCTTTGTCGAAGCCCTTTTGAAGCCCCGCGCAACGGCCAAATCATTCGCTGGAAAGACCGGATGGATGGCGTTGATTTGGCTGATGTCCACTGCGATGGTGGCCCAAACAACCGTTGTTGGTTTTGTCAAGGATGGAGACACGGGTGAACCAATGTTTTCCGCGAGCGTCACGGTCGACGGCACTTCCCAAGGGGTGATGACGGACTTCGACGGACGCTTCAGCATCAACGTGGCCTCGCTGCCCGTGACCTTGAATGTCAGCTTCATCGGTTACAGCCTCAAGCAGGTGCAGGTCACCAAGGCCAACCAGCGCATCAACGTCAAACTCATTCCCGACCAGGTCCTCATTGAAACTGCAGAGGTGGTGGGCGAGCGCATCAGCGACAAGCAGAAGCAAGCCCCGTTGACCGTGGAAACGATGGACGCCTTGGCGATCAAAGAGGCCCCCACCGGAAGTTTCTACGAAGGGCTTGGCAACTTGAAGGGGGTCGATTTGACCTCGGCGTCACTTGGCTTCAAAATCGTCAACACCCGCGGGTTCAACAGCACCTCTCCGGTGCGTTCGCTGCAGCTCATCGACGGGGTGGACAACCAAAGTCCCGGGTTGAACTTCTCGCTCGGAAACTTCCTCGGGGCACCCGACCTCGATGTGAAGACCGTTGAAATTGTGGCGGGTGCGAGCTCCGCGTACTTCGGCCCAGGCGCATTCAACGGCGTCATCAACATGGAGACCAAGGATCCCTTTGTGTTCGACGGCTTGAGCGCGTCGTACCGTATGGGAGAACGCAACCTCAACGAATGGGGTTTCCGTTGGGCCGATGCGTTTGAAAACGACGAAGGCGACGCCGTGTTTGCTTACAAAATCAACGCCTTCGCCTTCTCGGCCTACGATTGGGAAGCCACCAACTACAGTCCTGTGGATGGCTCCTTCGTGGACACCAGCAACCCCGGTCGCTTCGACGCAGTGAACATCTACGGCGACGAGTACAGCTCGCCCTTGGATTATTCTGGTGATAACAGCGTGAATGCACGCGGTTTGGGCACCATTTTCCGCACAGGGTACAAGGAGGTGGATTTGGTGGATTACAACACCGACAACCTCAAGGTGAGCTTGAGTGGACACTGGCGCTTGCAGCCCGAGAAGACCTACGAAAGCCCCGAGCTGATCTACGGCTTCAACATGGGTCGTGGCACCACGGTTTACCAAGGTGACAACCGCTTTAGCCTGCGTGACATCGAGTTCTACCAGCACAAGGTGGAGCTGCGCAAGAAGGGCGATTGGTTCATCCGCGCTTATCGTACCAGCGAGGACGCCGGGAATTCCTACGACCCTTATGCGACGGCTTTACGCGTGCAGGACAGCTTGCGGAGCGACTACAGCTGGTCCAAAGTCTATTACAGTTACTGGCTCGACAGCATTGCGCCCCAAGTCAACGCGACTTACCCGCAGCTGGAAATCATCCGATACGACACCTTGTGGATTGTGCCACCTGACATCTTCACGTTGGTGCCTGTGGCCGGATATGTAGAGGGCGCCGAGGAGCAGTGGTATGCTGACAACGCCAATAACCTCCAGTTGTGGCACGAGCAGGTCGAGGCGTGGACCAACAATGGGACGGCGGGATTGGCCGATGTGGCAACAGACCCACTTGGATTCGCCGCGCCCGGCTCACCAGAGTTTGAAACGCTCTTCAACGACTTGACGAGCCGAAAGAACAACGAGGAAGAAGGGGGGACGAGGTTCTTTGATGAAAGTTCATTGGTCCATGTCCACGGCGAAAAGATTTTCAAACCTTGGTGGGCGGACGAGATTCGATTGGGAGCCAACGTCAGGAGGTACACTCCAGACTCAGACGGGACCATTTTTTCGGACACGAACGGCCGAGTGATCACCAACCAAGAGATTGGTCTGTACACGGGTATCAAGCGTCACTTCGCGGAGGACAAGCTCATCGCCACGGCCACGGTCCGTGCCGACAAAAACCAAAACTTCCGCTGGGTCGTGTCTCCCGCAGCATCGCTGGTATGGACGCCCACACCCACGGATTTTATTCGTTTGAGCTTCAGTTCGGCCTTGCGCAACCCGACCCTCGCCGACCAATACCTCTTTCTTGATGTGGGCCCTGCGACGCTCGTTGGCAACTTGAACGGCGCCCAAGACCTCGTGACGGTCTCCAGTTTCATCGATTACAGAAACAGTTCGTTGGGGTCCAACATCGGCTTCAACCTGGACACGTTGGTGTACTTCGACATTGCACCGTTGCAACCCGAGCAGGTTCGCACGGTGGAGGCAGGCTACCGCACCACGCTGGGAGAAAAGCTATACCTCGACGCCAACTATTACTTCAGTTGGTACACAAATTTCATTGGCTACAACCTAGGCCTAGACCTGCTGTTCGAGAATCCGTCCTTTCCCGAGTTCATCACCGGGGTGGACGTGTACCGCTATGCCGCCAACAGTTTGAACCAAGTCCAAACCCAAGGTGCCTCGCTCGGCTTCAACTACTTCCTAGACGACAACTTCACCCTCAACGGCAACTACAGTTGGAACAAGTTGGTGAAGACGGACGAGGACGACCCCATCATTCCCGCCTTTAACACGCCGGAACACAAATACAACGTCGGATTGACGGCGCGTGGACTCAGCGCCAAGGACAAGGACACCTGGGGCTTTGGCGTCAACTACCGATGGGTACAAGGCTTCGTTTTCGAAGGATCCCCGCAGTTCACAGGCTTTGTCCCGAGCTACGACCTTCTCGACATGCAAGTGAATTACAAAGTCGATGCCAAAGGGCTCACATTGAAGGCCGGTGCGAGCAACCTACTTCGGAATGAGCATATCGAAACCTATGGGGGCCCCACCGTTGGACGATTGGCTTACTTCAGCATCGCAGTAGACGTAAATTAATCTCACCACCAAACCAAATTCATCGACAGAATTTTAATTTTCATCGACGAAATAGTGTATCTCATACGCTGATTTATTCAGAATCTCCTATCTTTCGCGAAAACCAAAATGAACCTATGAAAAAGTTTCTAACCCTTGCCTTGAGTCTCTTGGCTGTAAGCCAAATCGACGCTCAAGTTCGTTATCTCAATGAGGTCTTCTCTGATGTCAACGTTACCAGTGACATTCTTTATGGAACCAACGTCACTGTCGCACCTCTTTTGCAGGGAGGTGCTCCTGCTGCGCAGCCGCTGCTTTGTGACATTTATGAGCCGGCAGGCGACACTGAAACAGACCGTCCCCTGATCATTTACATCCACACCGGTAACTTTTTGCCTCAGTACTTGAACGGTAGTGCGGTAGGAACCAAGACTGACTCTGTAGCTGTAGAGTTGTGTTCGCGGTATGCAAAGATGGGCTATGTGGTCGCATCGATTGACTACCGTGCTGGTTGGAATCCACTGGCTGCAACCCAATCTGCTCGGACTTCCCAACTCATCAACGCGGCTTACCGCGGTGTCCAAGATGCGAGAACAGCTGTTCGCTACTTCCGCATGACAGAGGCGACAGAAGGCAATCCATTTGGCATTGATCCTGGCAAAATTGGATACCTCGGCGAAGGTACTGGTGGGTATGTGAGCTATGCAGCATCTACCATCAGCGACTACAATGACATCATTCTCGATGACAATGGAGCGCCTATTGCCAAGTTCTGGACAGGCACACCGGGACAGCCTGACTACATTCCAATGGTGATTGAAGCTGTCAATGGTGACCCAGAAGGTACTTCGGATGGCTTTGCTCCTGCAGGTGTTTTTGGTCCAGATCCAGTCCAGCTTTGTATTGCCAATCACGTTGGATACAGCAGCGACGTTTCTTTCCAAATCAATTTGGGAGGTGCCCTCGGAGATTTGAACTGGCTGGATCCAGGAGATCCTGCAATGATTAGCTTCCAATGCCCTGCAGATCAATTTGCGCCATACACTACGGCTGTTGTTGTCGTGCCAACGACGAACGAAAATGTGGTTGAAGCGAGTGGAGCTTTTGACATTCACACTGAAATCAATGCTCAAGCAGATCCGAACAACAACGCAAACTTTCAGAGCCTCGGCCTGACAGATGCTTTCTCAGCTCAAGCAATGGCCAATGGCAACATGGGCATGGATGGTTTATACCCTGTCCTCAATGATTACGTCAGTGGCACTCCAACACAGCCTTTCGACGGAGCACCTTGGCAGTGGTGGGATGTGGCCACGACTGAGATGGTCGACGCCGCAAATGGGACCTCCATTGCCGCGACACAGCTTACGTTGAATCCGAATATGGGACCCCTCGAGGGCCGAGCATACTGCGACACAATTGTAGGCTACTCTGCACCTCGCTTGGCAGGACTTCTTGGACTCGCCACGGCAGGACCTGGTTGCACTGATTCTGATGCATGCAATTACAACACGTTGGCCACTTCCGACGACGGTTCTTGCACTTATGCCAATGAAGGATTCGATTGCGATGGTAGCCCCATTGCACCAGGTTGCACAGACCCTATGGCGTGCAACTACGACAACACTGCTCAAACCGACGACGGTTCTTGCGATTACTTGGAGACCACAACCATCCCAACTGGAACAGACAACGTATGGCTTGTTGGTTTGACTGTGACCGGAACAGAAAACGAGGCATTTGCCGCAGGATGTGAAGCCGATGGTGGTGTCAACCCCAACGTGAGCATCAATGGTGTGATCGTGGGAGATGGAAGTGCCCCACTGACTTTGGCAGGCATCACCGACCCCACGGGATTGTTGGCGGATTTGGCTGCACTGGCCTCCACCGTGTCCTTCGCCATTTGCGGAGACAACATCACCGTGGCTGCCCTTGGCAATACGATACCAATGGTGGGAAATGGTCAGTTTTGGCAATCACCCATCCCTGTAACCGCAGACGGCTCGTTCCTCTGGGCTGCTCCTTTGGCAAACTTCAACGTGGGTTGTGCTGATCCGACGGCCAACAACTTCTCAAGCGCTTGCGACTTGAGCCTGGCGTGTGGGTATGACGGTTGCACCGATTCTTCAGCGTGCAACTTCGATCCACAGGCCACAGACGACGATGGTTCTTGCGCCACAAACGACGATTGTGGGGTTTGTGGTGGAGACAACAGCTCTTGTTCTGGATGCACCGACCCGACGTTCGTTGAATTTGATCCATACGCATCCATCGACGACGGCTCTTGCGGAACGTTGGTTGTGGAAGGTTGTTTGTACGACAATGCCACCAACTACGATCCCATCGCGAACACGGACAACGGCTCTTGCGAGTTCGACGAAACCGGCGGCGGCAACGATTGCCCTGGTGATCTCGACGGCGACGGTGCGGTTGCAACTGCTGACCTGCTCAACTTCTTGAGCTTCTTCGGCACCACCTGCAACTGATTCGATTGACATTGTATGGAAAAGGGTCGCCCTCGGGCGACCCTTTTTTGTGCATGCCACTTGAGGTCAAGAAATGGCACGACGTTTGAAGAGATGTGAAACAACCCGAGTGTGGTGACCACGGTTGCCCGTTTGGAATTCATTCTTTGCTATCTTCAACGCTCAAACAACAGAACAATTCCTATCGTTATGAAGCAGTTTTTCGCAGCATGTGCCTTGATGTTGGGCATCGTTTCCATGAGCGTCGCCCAAGAAGTTGTAACCGGTCCATCCATCAGCTTGGACAAAGACGTGCACGACTATGGAACCATTCAGCAAGGCGCCAACGGCGCGTGTGAGTTTACCGTGACCAACAGCGGCACCGAGCCCCTCATCATCTCTCGTTGCAAAGGTTCTTGCGGATGCACTGTTCCCCAGTGCGAGAAGTCCCCCATCGCCCCAGGCAACACGTCTGCAATCACGGTGAAGTACGACACCAAGCGCATCGGCCCCATCAACAAGTCTGTGACCATCACCTCGAACGCTTCCAACGAGCCCACGAAGGTGATCCGCATCAAGGGCAAGGTGGAAGCGTCTGACCTCGGCAACAGCGGAGGCATTCCCGTGAAGCAGCCTGCAGCAGGTGCACCAACCACGGGCAAGCAATAAGGCTCACCCCTTTTGAAACGACCAAAGCCACCCTTCGGGGTGGCTTTGTTGTTTGAATGCGGGTATTTTTGTGCTCCATCTCCAACACGGACGACGCCACAATGAACATTCCAGCGCAGTACGACCCCACCCTCACCGAAGACAAATGGTACGCCCATTGGCTTGAAGCGGGACACTTTCACTCCACACCGGACGAGCGTGAACCCTACACGGTGGTCATTCCCCCTCCCAACGTGACGGGGGTGCTTCACATGGGTCACATGCTCAACAACACCATTCAGGACGTCTTGGTGCGCCGCGCGCGCATGCAGGGCAAGAATGCCTGCTGGGTGCCGGGAACGGACCATGCGTCGATCGCCACAGAGGCGAAAGTGGTGCGTCGTTTGCGGGACAAGGGCATCAAAAAATCGGACCTGTCGCGGGACGAGTTTTTGGATCATGCTTGGGAGTGGACCCACGAGCACGGGGGCATCATCCTTGAGCAGCTGAAAAAGCTCGGGGCGAGCTGCGATTGGAACCGCACTCGCTTCACCATGGATGAGGGCTATTACGAAGGCGTCATAGACACATTTGTGGAATTCCACGAGAAGGGATTGATTTACCGTGGCGTGCGCATGGTCAACTGGGATCCGGTGGCCTTAACGGCGCTGAGTGACGAGGAGGTGATGCACACCGAAGAGCACGGCAAGCTGTACTACGTGCGTTACGCCATTGCCGGGGAGAACGACCGTTGGATCACGGTGGCGACGACACGTCCTGAAACCATCATGGGCGACACGGCCATCTGCGTGCACCCCGACGATGAGCGCTACAAAGACCTCGTGGGCAAGAAGGCCATCGTGCCTTTGGTGGACCGAGAAGTGCCCATCATTGCGGACGACTACATCGACATCGAGTTTGGGACGGGGTGCCTGAAGGTGACACCTGCCCACGATACCAACGACTACGACCTCGGCCAAAAGCACGGGCTCGAGACCATCGACACAATCAACGCGGACGGCACCATGTCTGCGGAGGCGGGTGCCTACGAAGGCATGGACCGGTTCGAGTGTCGGAAGAAGTTCCCGGAAGAGTTGGACCGCCTCGGCAACCTCGTCAAGGTGGAGGACTACACCAACAAGGTGGGGCGCAGTGAGCGGACCAATGCCGTGATTGAGCCGCGCTTGTCGCTGCAGTGGTTCTTGGCGATGGAAGAATTGTCAAAGCCGGCCTTGGAGGCGGTGATGAACGACACGGTTCAATTTCACCCGCCCAAATTCAAGAACAGTTACCGCCACTGGATGGAGAACGTCAAGGACTGGTGCATCAGCCGCCAGTTGTGGTGGGGGCACCAAATTCCAGCGTGGTTCTTTGGTGAAGGAGAAGAGGATTACGTCGTGGCGCGCACGGAGGAAGAGGCCTTGGCTCAGGCCCGTTCGAAGACAGGCAACGCCGACATGACCCTGGCGGACTTGCGTCGAGACGAAGACGTGATGGACACGTGGTTCAGCTCGTGGATTTGGCCGATTCAGGTGTTTGACGGCCTGCACAAGAAGGAGGAAGTGGCGTATTACTATCCCACAAACGATTTGGTGACGGCGCCTGAAATCATGTTCTTTTGGGTGGCCCGCATGATCATCAGCGGCTACCACTACCGCGGTGAAGCGCCCTTCAAGAACGTCTACTACACCGGCATTGTGCGGGACAAGAAGGGGCGCAAAATGTCCAAGAGCCTCGGCAACAGCCCGGACCCCATCGACTTGATGAGGCAATACGGCGCGGACGGCGTGCGCGTGGGGATGCTGTTGACGTCGCCTGCGGGGAACGATTTGCCGTTTGACGAGAAGCTCTGCGAGCAGGGACGAAACTTCGCCAACAAGATTTGGAATGCGTTCCGCCTCGTTCAGGGGTGGGAAGTGGACGAGGCGAAGGCCCCACCGGAAGCGGCAGCCACGGCCGTGGCCTGGATGGAATCTCGCAGCCAACAGGCCATGGAAGAGCTGGACACGGCCTTCGCAAGCTTCCGTTTGAGCGAGGCGTTGATGACGACCTACCGCTTGGTGTGGGAAGAATACTGCAGCTGGTACTTGGAGTCGATCAAGCCGCCGTTTGGCGAACCGATTGACGGGGCCACCAAGCGTGCGACGCTCGAGATGTTTGAGCGCATGCTGAAGTTGTTGCACCCGTTCATGCCTTTCCTCACTGAGGAAGTATGGCATTGGACGAACGAGCGCAGCGGACATGCCGACGATTTGTGTGTGGCCGCTTGGCCGGAGCGTGCGGCGTACGACAAGACCATCTTGTCTGACATCGACATGGCCAAGGAGGTGGTCACCGCCATCCGCAACATTCGCAACGACAACGGGATCCCCAACAAGGAGAAGCTCGAATTGAAGGTCCAGCCCGGCGAGGGGTATCCAGCGCACCTCGAGCCTTGGATTGCCCACCTGACCAACCTGAGCAGCATTGAGCATGTGACGGAGAAGGTGAAGGGCGCGTTTGGGTTTGTGCAGGGTACGCACCGGTTTTCCGTGCCATTTGGCGAAGGCTTTGACATCGATGCGGAGCGCGCCAAAGTCCAAAAGGACCTCGATTACCAGCAAGGATTCTTGCGCAGCGTTCGTGGCAAACTCTCAAACGAGAAGTTTGTGAAGGGTGCACCGGAACAGGTGGTCGAGAACGAGCGCAAGAAAGAGGCCGACGCGCTGGCCAAGATTGCGGTGCTCGAAGAGAAGCTCGCGGATCTCAGTTGAGTGCCTGACCTCGCGAACACGACACCCTGTTGGGGTGTTGTGTGAACATGTTTGGACTCTTCAAAAAAGACCCCGTGGAGAAGCTCCGGAAGGAGCATGCGGACCTGATGGCCCGCGCCCACAAAATGAGCACGGTGGACCGTGCCAAGTCAGATGCGTTGGTGGCGCAAGCTGCCCAGGTGGAAGCCAAGTTGGTGGCCCTTCAAGCTGAGACGTCATGAGGACGGTGGCAATTGTCGGGGACAGCCGTGGCATTGGCGCGGCCCTCCGTGAGCAGCTGTTGGACCAAGGGGTGCGCGTCATTGGCGTGTCCCGAACGGGCGTGCAACGCGAAGGGGGAGAGCACGTCAACTATCAGAGTTTGGTCTTTGATGCGGTGGAGCATCCGTGTGATTTGTCTGGATTCGCCGACAAGTTGGACGGGCTGGTTTACTGCCCAGGCACCATCAAGCTCAAGCCCTTGCGCGGCTTGAAGCCTGAGCAGTTCCAAGACGATTTCCGCATCAATGTGTTGGGCGCAGTCCAAACGCTCAAAGCCAACCACGCCCTGCTTAAAGCGGGTGCCGCGGACGGGGCCAAGCCTGGTGTGGTGTTGTTCAGCACTGTGGCCGTGCAGACAGGCATGGCGTTCCACGCAAGCATCGCAGCGTCGAAAGGCGCTGTGGAAGGCTTGGTGAGGACGTTGGCCGCGGAGTGGGCGCCTGACATTCGGGTCAACGCGGTGGCGCCGAGTTTGACAGACACGAGCCTGGCGGCAAGCTTGCTCGGCAATGACGCCAAGCGGGAGGCTGCGGCGGACCGGCATCCATTGAAGAAGGTGCTCGGTGCGGACGAAGTGGCCTCTGCAGCGGCGTATTTGGTGTCGGAGCATGCTGCGGGGATCACCGGTCAGGTCATGCAGGTCGATGCCGGGATGGGCGCCGTCCGATGAATGCAGAGGCTGACATGGTCCGGTGGACTCGGGAAGACCTTGACGCTTGGCCTTCCCGAAAGCGTGCACGGACGATCAACAGTGTGAGTGGATTCAAGAGTGCCACGCTCGTGGGGTCTGCGGACCCAGAAGGCGTTCACAATTTGAGTGTGGTGAGTTCGGTGGTGCACTTGGGGTCAAGTCCCGCCCAAATGGGCATGGTCCTTCGTCCGCCCGGCGACGACGCCCACACGTACAAGAACTTGACCGCCACGGGCCAGTGCACGTTCAACCACATTGGTGTGGCGTGGGTGGGCCAAGCCCACCAATGCAGTGCACGGTATCCTGCAGAGGTGTCGGAGTTTGAGGCTGTGGGGTTGAGTCCGTGTGGTGTGGAGGGGACGTGGAAAGCCCCGGCAGTGTCCAAGGCGCGTGTGCGCATGGGCCTGACTTTGACGGAGGACATGGTGTTGCCCAACCGATGCCACTTCATGGTGCTCGATGTGCAATGGGTGGAGGTTGATGCGCGCGCTGTGGCGGAGGACGGCTACGTCGATTTGGGACGGGCTGGAACGACGGCCATCAGTGGCCTGGATGGCTACCACGACACCACCCATTTGGGGCGATTTTCCTATGCGAAAGTGGGCAAGGAGGTGGCTGTGTTGACCGACGTGATGGCCGGCTGGAACGATTTGTGATGGCAGCGGGAGTGCACGTGGTGTGGTTCAAGCGAGACCTGCGAACGCGGGATCACGAACCGTTGCAGCGTGCCCTTCAATCGGCGTCCCACTCGGGGGGACAGGTGTTGCTGCTTCAAGTCTACGAACCAGGCTTGTTGGCCCATCCCACGACGTCGTCCCGTCATGTCCGTTTTCAATGGGAATGCGGCGACGACATTCAATTCACGTTGAAACAGGAGTCGTGGGGATTGACCTTTCACCGGGTATGTGCCCCCGTGCTGGATGTGCTGGAGCATCTTCGGCAGACCGTGGGGGTGGCCGCGATTCATTCCCATGAAGAGACGGGGGTGCTGTGGACGTTTGACCGGGACAAAAAGGTGGCGCAATGGTGCCAGACGCATGGCGTGCCATGGCATGAGGTTGCGCAGGCCGGTGTGCAGCGGCGACGGACGTCGAGGGCCGGGTGGGTGGAAGCGTGGCACGTGAACATGGCCCGGCCCTGGGCGAACCCGGATTTGGAAAACTGGCGCGCCTCGGAAGGCAAGGAGGCGGAGATGGTTTGGCCTGAGGCTTGGACGTTGCAAGAGGCGCCTGCGGTCGCGCATGGAGCGGACTTGAACGGGACGGGACCGTTTCAACCGGGCGGGGAACGGTCAGGGCATGCATACTTGAAGAGCTTCCTGGAGGAGGGCCGGATTCACACCTATCAAAAGCACATCAGCAAGCCCGAATTCAGCCGCAAGAGTTGCAGCCGCTTGTCGCCTTATTTGGCGTGGGGGGCGATGACCATCCGGCAAGTGTATCAAGCGTTGGAAGCCACTTCGCAGGGGCGAAATCACCATGCGTTTGGCAGCCGTTTGCGCTGGCATTGTCACTTCATCCAAAAGTTCGAATCTGAACATGCCCTCGAGTGGCGCAATGTCAACCGGGCATACGACGCCCTGCCGGTGCATCACAACCCGGAATGGCTGATGCGGTGGAAGGCGGGGACGACAGGTGTTCCTCTTGTGGATGCCTGCATGCGCGCCGTTCGGGAGACGGGGTATTTGAATTTTCGGATGCGGGCCATGCTGGTCAGTTTTTTGACCCACCACATGAACCATGCATGGCAGGATGGCGTGGAGCACTTGGCGCGGTGTTTTTTGGACTTTGAACCTGGGATTCACCACAGCCAGTTTCAAATGCAAGCAGGGGTGACCGGCATCAACACGGTGCGCATTTACAATCCGGTGAAGCAGGGGCAGGAGCACGATCCGGAGGGCAACTTTGTGAGGTCTTGGGTTCCTGAGTTGGAAAGCGTCCCGTCGGAGTGGATCCATGCGCCATGGACCGCCCCGCCCATGGAGGCGGCGATGGGGGGATGGGGTGCGGAGGCATATCCCGATCCCATGCTGGATTTGACGGAAGCTGCCCGCGCCGCCCGCGAACGGATGTGGGCGTTTCGAAAGCGGCCCGAGGTCAAGGCCGAAGGACGGCGCATCTTGGCCCGACATGTTGTGCCGCCACGTGCCCAAACGAAAGGCAGAATGCGCGAACTTTAACCCATGACGGCGCTACGAGATCCTGCCACGTTGTTGCACCACGAGGTTGTGGGGGACAACCCCAATGCACCATGGATGGTGCTGATTCACGGGGCAGGTGGGTCCATTCGGACGTGGAAGTTCCAGATTGAAGCGTTCGCTCCCCATTACCGGTTGCTTCTCCTCGACTTGCGGGACCATGGGTTGAGCAAGGACATCTTGCCCGAGTTTCCGGCCTACGATTTTGACATTGTGGCGGAAGACATTCTGCGGGTCATCGACCACCTTGGCATTGACAAGGCGCACTTTGTGAGTTTGAGCATCGGCAGTGTCATCCTCCAAAAAATCGACATCGAACGCCCCGAACTCATCGACCGCATGGTCATGGCGGGGGCCATTTTTGACGGCAGTTGGTTGATGCACTTGTTTGTGCACAGCGCCAAAGCCCTCAATTTCATCTTGCCGTACCGGGCGATTTACTGGATGTTTTCGTTCATCGTGTTGCCCCGGCGCAACCACCGGTTGAGCCGCTGGATTTTCAGAAGGCAAAGCAAGAAACTGTCGCAGGGAGAGTACCTCAAGTGGGTGGAGTTGTACAAGCCGTTTTTCAAGCTTGTAAGTAAATACGTGCAGAGGCCAGTCATGAAGAAAGGACTGGTGGTCATGGGCGATCAGGATCACATCTTCTTCAAGGCGGCAGAGCGATTCACGCAGATTCAGCGCAACATGCGCCTCAGCGTCATTGAGAATTGCGGGCATGTGTGCAGCATCGAAGCCCCTGAGCTCTTCAATGAATTGGTGCTGCAATTCCTCAGCGACGCCGACGTTCCCCGGCGCGTCACCGCCAATCCTGTACCCATGTCGTGGGCGGAGTTGCGGACCCTGCAGGGTGTCAAAGCCTGAGACATGGCACACAAGAAACCTCATCTTCCCGAAAAAACCTGCGCGACGTGTGGGCGGCCCTTTGCGTGGCGCAAAAAGTGGGCTCGGGATTGGGACAACGTGAAGCATTGCAGTGAGCGCTGTCGCCGAAACAGAACGTCGTCCACCAAGGAAACATGAGGCCGCGACGGGTGTTACCTCAGGAACATGTCCGTCGCACCCGAAACCCGTCCTCGCCCCGTCCACACGTTGCGCCTCCTCTTGGGCGATCAACTGAATGCCGCCCATTCCTGGTGGCAGGCGCCTCAGGACGACGTGATGACCGTCATGATGGAGTGCCGACAGGAAACAGACTACGCACGTCATCACGTGCAGAAGGTGCTGGCATTTTTCCTTGCGATGCGCAGCTTTGCCAAGGAGCGCATCGCGGAGGGTCACCACCTGCATTACCTCGCCATTGACGGTCCCGACGCGGCCCGTCCCATGATGGAGGTGTTGCGAGCGTTGGTTTCCGACACAGGTGCCACCGAGGTTCGTGTGCAAGCCCCCGATGAGTGGCGGCTCGACGAGATGTTTCGCGAGGCG
>MDSZ01111098.1_pt1 | contig 18743 bp, 17 predicted proteins | sample 811201 | NCBI WGS metagenome assembly MDSZ01 (sample SAMN05326647, study PRJNA326480) | marine metagenome | isolation source: seawater | place: Indian Ocean: North | collected 2010
ACTACGTATCAAAAATCGCAGTCTCAAATCTATCTTTCGTATAATTCGTTATACACAGATTACGAAGAAAGCCGGGATTTATTCCCGGCTTTTTTTATGGCTAAAAAACCATTAATTCTGATAAATACAATTAGAGAAAATATAACCCGTTTGAGAGAGAATTCACATGGCAGAGCAAATTAAATTTGGCGACAGATTATTTCTAAAAGGCGAAAAGCTAATACTAGATTCTGTTGCAAATGCAGTAATAAAACCTAACCAAGGTACACTAGAAATTGAAGGTAATTTACTAGTATCGGGTACGACTACAACAGTTAATTCAGAAACAGTTTCAGTTGCAGACCCGTTTATGTTATTAAACGGAGACCTCACAGGTGCGGCATCAGAAGATGTAGGTATCGAAATAAACAGAGGCACAGACGATAATAAGAAATTTGGTTGGGATGAAACATCCGCTAAGTTCTCAACGTTCAGTGATGATTTAAAAACAGGTGCTATCGAAGGAACTGATATGGTTCTTTCAGGTGCTTTAGTAGGTGATATAAATTCAGAACTAGGTGATGTAATAATTGATGTAACTGGCAATGGTACAGTAGATATTAACTCAGGTAATATTGACGGTACTGTTATTGGTGCAACTGCACCTGCACAAGCAACTTTTACTGCACTTACTTGGTCTACTACAACAAACACTACAGACGATTTAACTGAAGGTACAACAAACCAATATTATACAGATGCTAGAGCAAGAGCGGCTATCAGCATGGATGCTGGTAGTGAATTAACATATGATCCTGCAACTGGTATAATATCTTTTTCAGGAAATTACTATCAAGATTCAGATGCTAGAGCGGCAATTTCTGTTGATGGTAATGAAATAGGCTATGACCAAGCAACTGGTATTATCAGTTATGATGCGCCTACAGATTTTGGTCTTTTAACAGACACAAATGTTATTTCAGGCTCAACAGGTGGATCTACCGGTTCTAGTTTACCAACTAATGTTGGTTCTTTTTATAATGATGCAGGTTATGTTACACAAAGTTATCAAGGATTTGCCGCAGATTGGCAAGCAGATGATGTTACTAATTTAAATGCCGCAAAGGCATACACAGACCAACAAGTCGGTGCAGTAGTTGATGTTGCTCCGTTGCAATTAAATACATTAAAGAAATTAGCGGCGGCAGTAAATAACGATGCAGATTATAGTACAACAATACAAAATCAAATTAATGGTTTAGCAGTAGCAAGTAATTTATCAACTGTAGCTACAACAGGTAGCTTTAATGATTTAATAGACCAACCAAATATTCCTACAAACATAAGTGATTTACCAAATGACAGTGGTTACTTAACTTCCGGTGATTTACCAACCAATTATATGATTAACAACGGTAATAACACAGTAGCAGGAAGTATCACACCGTTCACTGATGCAACTTTTAGTTTGGGTACTCCAACAAAAAGATGGGAATATGTTTATGGTGAAACTGTTGAAGCAACATACGCCGATTTAGCAGAAAGATATGAAGCAGATGACGTTTATGAACCTGGAACTGTTCTTATATTTGGTGGCGATAAAGAAGTTACTAAAACAGATGTACATACTGACTACAGAGTAGCAGGTGTTGTAAGTACTAATCCAGCTTATAAAATGAATTCAGATGCAGGAGCAGATGACACTCATCCATATATTGCATTGCGTGGTAGAGTTCCATGCAAAGTCATGGGACCAGTAGCAAAAGGCGATTTAATGGTAACATCTAGCGTTAAAGGACACGCAAAAAGTGTCGGCGGTACTGATATGGGACGTTCAGTTTTTGCTAAATCTTTGACAAATGACCCTTCTGAGGGTTCTAAAATTATCGAAGTAGTAATACTTTAATAATTATATACAAACAGTCATAAATCCACAATCCAAGATAAATAAAGATAGATTACACTTAACCCAATTCAGTGTAGTTTATAATAAATCGATTTTTTATAGACGGGAGAAACAATATGGCGGCATATGCAATACAGTTCCGTCGTGGGACAACGACACAACACTCATCATTTACTGGCCTAGTAGGTGAAGTTACTGTCGATACTGACAAGAAAACTCTTGTAGTCCACGATGGCGCAACAACCGGCGGTTACCCACTTATGAGAGAAGGCGGAACATCGTCTTCTACAACAGGTTCGTTCTCAAGTAACGTAACTGTTGGTGGTACACTAGCGGTAACAAATACAGCTACATTCTCGGCAGGCGTAAATGTAACAGGTGATTCAGAATACACCGGTCACATCTTACCTGGCACAGATGATACTTATGACTTAGGCTCAACAACAAAAAGATGGCGTGACTTGTACTTAGGTCCTGGATCACTTTACGTTAACAACAAGAAAATTCTTGAAGATGATAGTGGAACAATTACTATCAAAACTGATGCTAACGAAACACTAAAGATGATGACTACAGGTACTGGTACGTTACAAATCGAATCAAGCAACGGAATTCAGTTTACAGGTGAATTAAAAACTTCATCAGGTGATATTCAAGTTGGTGACCACATCGACATGAATTCAAACATCATCAAAGAAGTTGGTGCACCGACTACTGGTTCAGATGCGGCAAACAAAACATACGTTGACAATGCAATCAGTTCAGGTATCGGATCAGGTTCAAACGCTGTTTCAGGTACAACTGGTACATTCTCAAGTGATGTTACAATCACTGGTGACTTAACAGTTAATGGTACAACTACTACAATTAACACTTCACAAATCAACTTAGCAGACAACATTCTATTATTAAACTCAGATGCAACTGGCTCAGCTACAGCATCAGGTGGTATTGAAATAGAACGTGGTGATGACTTAAATGTTCAGTTATTATGGGACGAAACTAATGACCGTTGGTCAATTGGTGCAGAAGACCTATATTCATCAGGTTCATTTATCGGTGACGTAACTGGTAATGTAACTGGTGACGTAACTGGTGATGTAACTGGTACTGTATCTGACATTTCAAATCATGACACAGATGATTTAGCTGAAGGTTCAAACAAATTATATTTCACAGATGCAAGAGCAAGAGCGGCAATTTCAGTTTCAGGTGACTTAACATATAATCCTACAACTGGTGTAATTTCTACTCAAGGTTTAGCGTCAAGTGATACTGATGACCTTGCTGAAGGTTCATCAAACCTTTACTACACAGATGCACGTTTTGATACAAGACTTGGAACTAAAGATACAGATGATGTATCAGAAGGTTCTACTAACTTGTATTACACAGATGCACGTTGGGACTCAAGATTAGCTACTAAGAATACAGATAACGTAGCAGAAGGGTCTTCAAACTTATACTACACGGATGCACGTGTAGGTTCTTATCTAACAACTAACTCATACGCAACTGAGGCATTCGTAACAAGTGCAGTTCAAGGCGTTGATAACTCAGATGAAATTACTGAGGGTTCATCTAACTTGTATTTCACAGACGAAAGAGCCCAAGATGCGGTAATGGCTAATGTTTCTGCAGGAACAGGTATCTCTGTATCATATGATGATGCGGCAGGCACTTTAACTGTAACTAACACACAAACAGAAGTCAATGATTATGTAGATGGTGCAACATTCTCAGGCGGTACACTAACTTTATCAGTTGGTTCACAGTCAGATGTTACAGTATCACTAGATGGTCGTTATGCACAGTTAGGTAACACTTCTAAGAAACACACTCATGCGTATGAAGTGACTGCACAAGATGAAACAGATAACACTGGTTCATCACACTCAATCACATGGGCAAATTTAACTTCTGGTAAGATTGATACTGGTGGTATTGATTTTGCATCAGAAATTAATGACTCACCATATGCTGTTGTTTATATCAACAGAATTATGGTAAGACCAAATGAGGTATCTATTACTTCAACAGGATTAACTTTTGCATCAGACGTTCTTACAGAAGACGATGAAGTAGAAGTAGTCTACATGGACGAGCAATAAAACTTAACAAAGTAGGGGAGGTGACTCCCCTACAGTTCAATTATGAACATGAGGTCATCTAAAGACCTTTCGATTTAAGGAGACACTAATGGGAAGAAAATTTAGACACAACGGTTCCACGAATACTAAAATTCAACGTGGTAAGCGTTATAAATATGACAGTACAGGTAACATCGCAGAGATTACAGGTACAGTAGATATGACCACTGATGATATTATCTTCACTGGTACAAAATCAAACTTAAGACGTATTTCAGACCTAGAACGTAACGTTTCAATCTTAGCGGCTAAAGACTCAGGTGACGGTGGTGCCGCAATCGCTAAAACTATGAGCGGTAAAGTCAAATTCAAAAACAATATTGAAGTTGATGGTACACTAGAAGCAGATGGTAACGTTGATGTTGCAGGTACACTAGATGTACAAGCAGGTCTAACTCTTGGTGCAACTGCACAAGAAGTTGTTCAAGACTTAATCGGTGGTATGGCTAACACAGGTCTATCATATGATGATTCGAACAATCAAATCAATGTTGATACGTCAACAATCGCAACACAATCTTACGCTGATACAGCCGCACAAAATGCCGCTGATGGCGTAGTTAATTCAGCACCAGGTGCCCTAGATACTCTAAACGAACTAGCGGCCGCTTTAGGTGATGATGCAAACTTTAGCACAACAATCACTAACTCAATCGCAACAAAAGCCGCACACGCAACTACAATTACTGCGGGTAACGGTCTATCAGGCGGTGGTGATTTAAGTGCAGATAGAACAATCGACATGGACGGTACATATACTGGTGACTTTGTAGTATCAGGCGATATCACTGCTAACGGTGGTGATATGACAGCAACACGTTTCAACGGTGAAGCAACAACGGCAAAATATGCCGACCTTGCAGAACGTTATGAAGCAGATGATGAATACGGTGAAGGCACAGTAATGATGTTTGGTGGAGAAGCAGAAGTAACAGCGGCAGAAGGTCACGGTTGTGACAAACTTGCAGGTGTTGTTTCAATGAAACCAGCTTATCTAATGAACGGTGAAGCAGGTAGTGATATGACTCACCCGGCTATCGCACTTCAAGGTCGTGTTCCAGTTAAAACTATGGGCGCAGTTAAAAAAGGCGACATCATGGTAGCGGCAGAGCAAAAAGGTTTTGCTACAGCATGGAACGAAGACCATGATCCTAAAATGACGGCATATATCGGTATCGCAATCAAAGATAAAATCGAAGAAGGCGAAGGTATGGTCGAAGTTAAAGTAGGTAAGTAAGTAACTTAATAATTTTACAATATAGAGAAGGTCGGCATTATAGTCGGCCTTCTTTTTTTTAAGGAGGAGAAAGTTATGAAAAAACTAATGAAGAACAAGAAAGTATGGATTGCAGTAGCAGTTGTAATAATTGTTGCGTGGTACATGTTCGGTGGTCAAGCACCAGTCGAAGCAGTGTAATAATTTAACAATAAAAGATATATGAAGGGCGCAGTTTGCGCCCTTTTTTATTCGTCTTCTCCGCAGAAGAAATTCTTAAGTGTTTCATATAGTCCCCCACCTTGAGTACTAGCATTTTCTTCAACCCATTCAGGGAACTTTTGAAATAGTCTTTTCCATTGTAGCATTTCATTATGTAAATCAATGACTTGTTTATAATATTCACTTTTATTTGCAAATCCAAGTTCTTCTCTTATTTTCATAATTCTTTCTCTGCATTCTTTTAAATCTACTAAATCTTTTTCAACTGCAACAATAATTTCATCGAATGATTTTTCATCAGAGAACTTGTCTATTAAAAATTTATGATGTTTGTTTTTTGGTTTACCATCATATAGAAACATAATTTCTTGTAAATCATAGTATAATGCTTTTACTGGATTTATAGTTTCTCTGTATCTTTCTGTAACTTCTTTTATTTCAAATCTTATATCGTCAGTTGACAATTTTTCTAGTGTTGCTAATGCGATTATATTAATTTTTTGTCTACTGGATGTAATCTTTTTTTGTGATGATAGTCTTATCTTTTTGATTACAGCATCTATGATTGTGACTGTATCTTTGTCTATATCTTTCTTAATATACTCAATATATTCTGGAGTGGCACTATTAACAATGGCTCGGAGTTCAACCTCAGCATTCCCGGTCTTTAGGTACTCAATACAGTCCCTAATGAACTTTTGTTTTTTGAAATCTATTATACCTGTTTCCACTCATTTCTCCCATACAGTATTTAATAGAATTTAAGAAAGTTATAGTGACGATATAATCTCTCTTATTACTTTTAACTTATTTTTCTTAAACAATGTTCTACGAGTACCTGGGTGAAGTGGCTTTGGAAAATAATCATGCTCTATCCAAGCATACCCTCCGCTTTCATGATTGAGTCTAGGAATGAATTCTTTCTTAACAACAATCACAAATGAATAGTAACTAAAGTCTTTGTTTCTGGAATGATATTGGTCTAGAGGATAAATCTTTTGAACATCTTTTTTGATATTAATTCCTAGTTCTTCACATACTTCTCTTAACAATGCTTGTGAAATATTTTCATTATCCTCAACTTTGCCTCCCCAAAATCCCCAATTTCGTGGATGCGATCCGTATTTGTCTCTTTGTTGAAGTATAATTCTTTTTGTGTCTTTAGCGACTATACATGCGCCTGCGGCTTTTAGCATTGTTACGACTTTCCTACTGTAGTAGTTCTAGTCGCCAATATCCTGCATCATATATTCCTTGGAATGTATCGTTCCATTCACCATCTTCAAATTTAAATTGTTGACCAGTAAATGTATTAGAAACATATGCTCTTAAACTATAAGAACTAGCATCGAAAGATGTAACCCAATTATTACCATTGTATTCTATGATATCATTTTTAGATGCATCTATGCCCCATGGTCCACTAGCAGAAACATCTGTTAGTGTTAAGTACCGTTGTCCAATTGCTGGATTAGGTATATTATTAAAACCTGGTTTTGCCGTTGTTGCATCTATAACTCTATCTACTGCGGTAATAGTATTTGTAGGTAATGTATCCTTGTCTACTGTAAATTCTAATATTTCAGGATTAGCGGTTGAACTAATTGAACCTATGACATCAGCATCAAGGTTATCTAATTCGCCATGATACTTAAGTCTAAGTCTTGATATTCCATCGTCAAGGGATCCGTAATTAGTTAATACTTCTTCCCATGTAACATTGTCTTCATAGTTTCCATTTTTTAATGGCTGACAGTAATACTTACCGTTAGTTTCTGTTACTTGTAATGCATAATTCTCTGGTGTTACAACTACTGTAGCAGTTTGTTTCAAATCACTAAAGAATTCAAATGCATCAGGATCATAATCTAATGTATCTAAATCTGAATATGTGTATAAGTTATGAATAATATTTCTTATTACGTTTTGTCTTGTTACTTGTGCTGGAGGATTAATCCAAATAGGAATTTGAAAGAACATAGTAGCAATATCTATTTGGTCTTCAATTCCGGCAGGTATTCCTCTGCTACTCCACTGAATATCAGATAGTTCAACAGTAGTGATAGTAGTCCAATCTACTGGATTATCATTATGTTGAATTTCTAATGCTGGGTTAAATAAAACTAAAATTTGTTCCATTAGTTGCAGTTTTTGGTCAGTGTTTGAAGTCCAAACATCAACTTGCATGTTTAGTAGATAAGGAACAGGCATAAGTCTTTTGACATTAAATCTGTTTCCATCTTCATTTACATATTTGTTTGTTGCTTCATCAAACTTTCTTTCTGTTACTGCTACTGCATCATTAAAGAATGGTTCTTGAACTCTTGCTCTATCAGGTTGTAGACTTTGTATCCAACATCCAATAAACGGTGCAGAATTTACGATGTTTTCAGAATTGCCTTTCATAATAGTAGCGGCCATTCTTGATATATCACCGTATCTTGCTGGTACACGAATATAATAATCAGTTGTACCATCTTTCATTTTCTTGCCTGTCTTTACGCTGAACCCACTGAATATTCTAATAAACTGTAGAATATATCTTCTGATTTGTTCATCATAAAAGTGATGTTGCTTTATTGCCATTTTAATCTACCTTTGGTTTAACTGCCTTAGACAAGTTAACCTTTCCTGCAACAGTGGTACCGTCTTCAAGTTTAACAACACCATCGTTGTTAATAAATTTATGATGTAAGTGATTACCAACTTCCCAACCACCATCACTATCTTCAATTTTATACCACTTAATTCCTTGATATTGAAATAATCTATTAGGATTATAATCAGTTCTTAAGAAGTAAGAATTCTCTGCTGGATTGTTAGGAAATCTTGTACCACTTGCAACGGTTGCCATATCTACATCTTTAGGATGTTGTCCTTCAGGTGCATATTGCAAGTTGTTAGTTCTATAATCCCAGTATTTTCCAGGAACATTTTCTTGTGCTTCTTCAACGATTGCATCATTGATTTGAAGTTCTTTATTGTAAGTAGACAATATATTTTTTAAATCGTCTGCTTCTTCGCCTGTTCCAAGAATATCTGAGTACTCTTGTGTATCTTGTAATTGCTTACAACGAACACGCCAGATGTGTGGCCACCAACCTGGATCAAAGCCTTCTGCGGCCTTAGATGCATCTTGCACTACCCAATATTGATTGACTGCTGGTGCGTCCTCGTCAAGTAACAAATCTTCTCTCATATGTGGAAGTTCAATAACATCACCTGTCATTAATTTTCTTCCCATTTTTTCTACCATATCGTTTATGGACAGTGTGAATATAATTTGGTCATTACCTAAAAACATTCCAAACTGAGATAAGTCCATATCTTGGTCTGAAACTGTATAAACTCCACGAAGGTCATAAATGTTATCATCATATTTTCTATCACGATTCTCCATGAATAGCAAGTCTTGTATTGCTGGTTTGGCAGGATCATAATTAGGATCAGTTGTATCTTGTGAACCTAAATATTTGTGAACAAGTAGCGAAGTGCCTCCATGTTCGAAGTGCGCCTTCACCATCTTATCGATGAATTTATAATCATTTCCCTTACGAGGGTTCCATAAACTTAATCTTGGCATATCTTTTTCCTTGACTTCTAACTGTATTTATCATATAATTAAGGTATCTTGAAGGAGTAAAGGAATGCAGAGACTTCAAAATAGTACGGGATATACTATTGTACGTGATTTTCTACCTGGAATAGCGATAGAACAATTTAGAATGTGGGCAATGAACCCTAATAATGCTCATAGGGGCAACGGTTCAGATGGAATTTACTATAATAAACATGATGGGAAACGAACATATGATGTTTGGTGGACTACATCACCACCAAAAGAAATGTGGGTACCAGTAGTTTTACCACTGAAAAAGTATATCGATTCGTTATTTGAAACTAATCAATGGGGAATTCACGCAGTTGATTGTATAACTACGGCACCTAATTCAAGTAAAATTTATGCACACGTAGATACTCCTTATCGATTCGAAAAATATGCTAGAGTAGATGCTACGTTAGGTGTACAAATAATTATACCTCTTAATGATTTTACTTTAGAGAATGGCGGAACTGCATATCTTCCAGGTTCACATTTAGAAAAGATATATTATAAAGATATTGAAGATAATCAACAACATTATAATGATAGATTAGTCAACGAAGGTCATCAATTTTTAGCAAAAGCAGGCGATGTATTAATGTATGACGGTCGAACATTACATAGTACAATGCCTAATAATTCTAATCTATTTAGAAGTGCTTTGCTCATAAATGCGTTACGTAATGACGTACTTGAAGATGCCGTTTTGTTAGATAATAACACGGATAACCTTAAAACTTGACAAAAAAAGCTATTTGTAGTTAAATAGAAACTATAATAATTTGATTCGAATTTCACGGAGCGAGAAATAAATGGCATTGGCGAAAAAGAGAAAAGCAATAAAGAGAGCCCCATCCAAACGAGGAGCAAAACTTGAGTCACCAAAGTGGGATGGTTGGGAAAAATTATCTGGCGAAGATTTTCATCGTAAAAAAGAAGGCGCACGTTCATTCTATTATGAAAATTATCAAGCAAAAGATTTATATGCATTTGTATTCTCTTGGATGGCTAAGAATGGTTACACAAACGAAGATATCAAATTAGCTAAACTTCCACCAGACCATATGCTGAGTGTCACTTGTGCAATATGTTGTAAATTGCTATTAGATGGTATGCCAGATTTCTATCAAAAAGAAGACGATTATTGGCAAACTCTTGCTGGTACTGGAGGCAACATAACACCTGTTTCAGATTTTATCAAAAAACGTATAGCAGAAACTATAGAAGCAGGTAAAGTACTCAAAGAAAAGAAATTAGAAGTAGAAAAAGAAGAAGCTAAAAAGAAGAATGTATATAGACCTAGTATTCAAGAATTACTACGTGCTAAAGCATTCTCTATGACTAATGAAATTGATGATTTTATCAACGATTTTGAAATGACTAGTGGTGCTTTGAAATCTTTCAAGCCTTTAAGTTTACTACGTAAAGTGGAAGCAAAAGCCAATCATGCCAAAATAATCAAAGAACTATACGAGGGGTGTTTCAAAGAATACGATGAATTGGTTAATCCACCGTCAACAAAAAATATGACCGAAAAAGAACTTGATTGGCATAATCAGTTGATTGAAGGATATAGACATTTGGAAAAATCTGAAATTCTAGCAATGCACGAAATGTACAAAAGTATTGTACAAGCATGTGATATGATTATTGCTAATGCAAAATTTGACCGAAAGCCTCGTAAACGTAAACCAGTTAGTGCAGAAAAAGTTGTATCTAAAATGAAGTTTATGAGAGAACATACAGAAACAGGTACAGTTAGTATAAATCCAGTAGATATTGTTGGCAGTAACGTATTGGTTGTATACAATACAAAGTCACGTAAAGTCGGCGTATATCATACTAGTAACGTAGATCCGATGAACCAAAAACGTGAAGGAAGTGGTCTAACAGTTAAAGGTACTACAATGTTGCGTTTCAATGAAGAAACTAGTGTACAGAAGACCCTACGTAAGCCTCAAGAGCAATTAAAGATATTCAAAGATATCAATAAACGTTCTCTTAATAAGCAGTTTGAAGCAGTTAAGAGTGTCCCTACAAAGATGAATGGCAGAATTAATGAACATACACTGCTTCTCAAGGTATTTTGATAAATAGTATGTAGATACTGACGAGTATACTAAATTAACTATTAATTGATATCCCGGGAGAGATAGAATGGCAGACAAAAAAAGACATTATTTTGCGGAAGTTAACATTCCTGATTCCGTAATTACGGCACAGGGAGGCGCAGAAGTTCCTGGCACTAAGATGATACAAAATCTTTTAGACGCTTATATCCAAGAAACTAACAGTAAATATGCAAAATCTTTAAAAGATTTTATTTACGAGAGTGCAAGACCATATGGTTGGAATACAACAGATGATAATAAATGTGCTTATGGTATTACATTTATTAATGCAAGACATTGGGCTAACTATTCAGCCTACACTGCACCATTTAGACAGTGGTTAAATGACAATCATGGTATTACATATACGTATGAAGTTAAAACAGATGTACCTTATGAAATTGCTGAATCAGGAGTTTCAGGTGCTGGTGAACCAGTAAAAGATGATGATGGTTTCAACCACACATACGCAACTGCTTCTGAAAATGAGATATTAACAAATATCCCTACAGACCGTGGCTATACTGTAGCATAATAACTAAAAATTTCAACAAAAAGAGCCCATTCTTTGAGTGGGCTTTTTTTATATCTCCACTAAATGATAAATACTGTATATAGTTGGAGTAATATCAATGGCTAAAAACACAAAAGTTAGAAACAATGTAATTAAGGAAGTACGACTATTACTAGGTGATGGTATGGTCGATATTGAACTTGATCCAGACCACTATGATTTAGCAGTAGATGTTGCTTTATCAAAAATAAGACAAAGGTCTGAAAACGCAGTAGAAGAAGATTTCTATTCGATAGAACTAAAAAAAGATGTAGATGAATATACTCTACCAGCAGAAATCACAGAGGTCAAACAAATTTGGCATCGTTCATTTGGTCATGGTATATCAGGCGGCGTTGATATGGACCCATTCGAATTAGCATATGCTAACTCATATTTTTTCTTAAACAATCACATTGGTGGTATTGCTACATTTGATGCATTTGCACAATATCGTGAAACATTAAATAGAATAGCGGCCACAAATATACAATTCATTTGGAATCCAAGTACAAAAAAATTAAAACTATTACGAAGAATGAGAGCCGATGAAATGGTTCTAATTCATGTTCACTTAGAAAGACCAGAAGACCAATTACTTCAAGACCCATATCTTAAATCATGGATGAGAGATTATACTTTAGCATATTGTAAAAAGATGCTAGGTGAGGCAAGAAGTAAGTTCTCATCATTACCTGGTGCTCAAGGTGGAGTATCACTAAATGGTGATGCAATGAAACAAGAAGCAGATGTTTTAATTGAAAAGCTAGAAAGCGAACTACAAACATATGTTGATGGTTCTGCTCCACTTGGATTTGTAATTGGATAATTTACCTAACACCGCTTGTTCGTTACTATGGTCTCATACGAGACTTAAAGTAGATGGTACTGTTTTACCTTGTTGTTTTGTAGAAGAAAACAATATACCAAATATAGATGAAGCACCCAAGTTATCAGATGGGTTAGACAACGCATTCCATTCTAAATTTTTTAATGACATAAGAGACAAAATGTTGAAAGGTGAAAAACTTCCAATGTGTGTCAAATGTTGGCATGCGGAAGATAGTGGCATAGAATCTTTTAGACAACGATTTAAAGATTTTGATAAATTTATAGGTCAAGAACCAAAGATAAGATATATTGAAACTGCATTATCAACACATTGTAATTTATCATGTAGAATGTGTAATGAGAACTTTAGTAGTAAATGGAAATTAATAAAGAACCCAGGAATGTCAGTTGATGTTTCTGTAGATTCATTTGACTTAGAATACTATGACACTGATTTATCTAAATTAGAATTTGTTAAATTTGTTGGTGGTGAGCCTTTATTAGATAAGAAACATGCGGACTTTTTGACACAGATTATAAACAAATCAGATAATCCAGAAAATGTAAGATTATATTATCATACTAATGGAACTATAATACCAAAACAAGAAATATTTGATTTGTGGTCTAAGCTAAAAGGAGTCAGAATTACTTTCAGTATTGATGCAATCGGTGAGGCAAATGAAATACTTAGACCCCCACACAAATGGGATACTATTGAGAACACCATAAATCACTTTATAGAGCATAAAACTGATAATGTTGAGATAGGTATGCATACGGTAGTAAATGTCTTTAATATTCACTTAATGAAAGATGTAATTGAGTATGCGTTTAAGAAGTTTAACAAAATGCCTGGATTTGATTTATTAGATTATCCAGAACATATGTCATTAAAAAATTTAGACAAAGATATAAAACAAAAACTAACACATTTACTAAAATCAGAGTTTGACGGACAAGAGCAATTAAACTATCTATTAGATTTCATAAATCAAGATACAAAACATTCATATACACTCGAACAAATTATAGACAAAGAAAAAGAAAATGATATTAGAGTAAATACTATGATAGAAAAGTTAGGAGTGTTAGATTTATGGAATTCTTTCTAAAAGCATTAATATCAGGTATAGTCATAGCAACAGTTAGTATGATGGCTCAACGAAGTGTTACTATGGCGGCTTTTCTAATGGGTATCCCCTTTACTGCCTTTCTTGCAATGATTTTTATGTGGTATTCAGGCATTGATGCAGAAACATTTGCGAAGTTTAGTTTCGAAACTACATATTTTGTCTTGACAAGCCTTGTATTTTTTGTTATATTTGGGTTACTAGTTACAAAGATAGGATTTTGGTGTAGTGTTATAGCCGGTCTATCTGTTACGATAGTACTGTATAACATTTTATTGAGGATTATATGAAGAAAATAATAGGTATCTGCGGGTTAATAGGTCATGGAAAAGATACAGTCGCAGGTCACTTAATTGAAAACGGATTTCAGAGAATTAGTTTTGCAGGAGTACTGAAAGATGCATGTGCAAATATATTCGGATGGGATAGAATTCTTTTAGAAGGCAATACATCAGAGAGTAGAGTATTCAGAGAACAAGTAGATGAATGGTGGGCAAAGAGATTAGATATCCCCAACTTTACACCAAGATGGGCTTTGCAACATGTAGGCACAGATGTATTCAGAACACATTTTCACCCAGATATTTGGGTAGCGGCTTGTGAAAGACAAGTTGAACTAACAGACAAAAACGTAGTCATTTCTGATTGCAGATTTTACAATGAATTAGATGTAATTAAACGATTAGGCGGGAAAACTAGTGTAGTATGGCGTAAAGAAAAGCCTGAATGGTGGGGCAATGCATGTAAGTCTAATCAATCGATTTCTGATAATATGATTGATCCTATGAAGCGATATCCAGATGTACACAAAAGCGAGTATAGTTGGGCTGGATGGGACTTTGACATAGAATTTGACAATTCTAAAGACTTGGAACATCTATATAGCCAAGTTACAGATGCATTGTCTACGTAGTTAATTCAAAAACAGCCACTTTTTTGCATTTTTCGATAAATAGTAGTAGCAATAACAGAATTTTGCTACAATGCAATTTATATAATTAAGGAGAAACAGAATGCCTACATTAGTATCACCGGGCGTGTCAGTTGTTGTTAGTGATGAGTCGCAATATGCGGCCGCTACACAAGGTACACTTCCACTACTAGTCGTTGCTACGGCAACAAATAAAACAGACGCATCTGGTTCAGCAATCGCATCTGGAACACTTGAGCAAAACGCCGGTGTTGCATATCTGGTTTCTTCACAACGAGAATTAGTTGAGACTTTCGGCGAACCTGTGTTCTATGAAGTTGGCGGATCGGTTGTGCAAGGAGCAGAGACAAGTGAGTATGGCCTATTAGCGGCGTACCAATATTTAGGAGTTTCAAATAACGCCTATGTTGTACGTGCTAACGTGGACATGTCACAATTAGAAGCGACTTCAACAGAACCAGCTGGCGCAATTACAAATGGAACATATTGGCACGATACTTCATCGTCTGATTTTGGTGTCTTTAAACATGACGGTACAAACTGGAACGCAGTTACACCTAAAGTATTAACAGATGCACCAGGAACAGGAAATGTTGAGGCTATCAACGCTGATGGTTTTGCATCACCGAAAAACACATTCGGTTCTGCAGGAGATATTGCCATTGTAACATCAACAACAAAGATTACTTACTGGGAAAAAGTAGGTGTTAACTGGGTCATCGCAGGTGACACTGGTTCATCAGATTTTCAATGGGCGCCTTTCGCACCAACACAAAAAGCTGATGGCGTAACCAACTTAGCAGGCGGCGAAATCTATGTTAGACTTACAAAACAAGGCGGTGGTTTAGATTTATCAGCGGCTGTTTATAATTCTACTACAGGTTTATGGACATCAGTTCAAGCACCATTATACTCTACAGACGATATCGCAAGTTCATCATTAATTGATGAAGGTGATATCTATGGACGTTACAACGCATCATTAGGATTTGTTGAACTACGTAGACATACAGGTAAAGTAGCTACAACAATCACAACAGGTCAAATCCCTGATACTTCAAGTATTACTGCTGACTTCACAGTTGAAGGCACACAGTTTAATGTTACTGCGGTAACACTAGATGCACTTGTAGTACAAATGCAAATGAACACAAACTTAAATGCGGCTAATGTTTCAGTTGAAAAAGTTGGCGCAGACAAAGTTAGATGGACTAAATCAGACGGTTTAGAACTAAACGTTGTATTTACTTCTGGTTTCAATGCAATGGGATTAGCAGTTTCAAACAATGTTGACAGTGTTTGGGCAGACCTATCATATGAAGCATCAGCGTCTACACCTAAAGGTGCAGTAGCAGAAGGAACTCTATGGTTCGATGCAGATTTAAAAATTGAAATACTTAGAAATGCTTACGTAGGTGGCGTTCAGACTTGGCAACAACATGCTTGGTCAGAAGACACTGACGGTTTACAAGGCAATGAACTACAACTACGTTCAGGTATGCCAACAAAACGTAAAGATGGCACAACAAATCTATTCACTGGAGACATTTGGGTAGATAGTGATGCTATGCCTTATCCACATGTCTATCGTTGGGACGGTGGCAAATGGGTTAAACTAGATAATGCTGACCAATCATCTAGCAATGGTATCGTGTTCTCTCATTACTCAGAAATGGCACCATACGATGCAGACGGAAATATCAACTCACGTACTGCACATGCCAAAACAGCAAACCCTGAATTACATCCAGACGGTATGCTAATGGTAAACATGGATTACTCTACTTACAATGTTAAAAAATATGTTAACGGTAAGTGGGAATGGGCATCAGGTTCTAACTTAGATGGCTCAGGTAAATTCGGAAAAGATGCACAACGTAATATGGTTGTGGAAGCTATGCAGGCGGCAATCGCAGGTAACGATGGTATTCGTTCAGAATCAGTTTACTTTAACTTGATTGCGGCTCCTGGTTATCCAGAACTAATGGACGAAATGATTGCTCTAAACAAAGATAAGAAAGAAGTTGCTTTCGTTATTGGTGATACACCAATGGACTTGAAATCAGATTCTACATCTATGAAAAATTGGGCAACTGATAATGTTCCAGCAGAATCATATGCAGGCGTTTATTACCCACATGGTCTTTCAACAGACTTATCAGGTAATGATGTTGTTATTCCATCATCAGCAATCGCACTACGTACTATTGCATTCTCAGACCAAGTATCATTCCCATGGTTTGCTCCAGCGGGCTTGACACGTGGTGTTGTAACTAATGCAAGTAAAGTAGGTTATGTAACAGATGAAAACGAATTTGCACAAGTTCGTTTAAGTAATGGACAACGTGACGCACTATACACTTCACGTGTTAATCCAATCGCAGACCTTCCAAATCAAGGTCTAGTAGTTTATGGTCAAAAAACAGCACAGGCATTTGCATCAGCACTTGACCGTATTAATGTTGCGAGACTTGTAAACTATATGCGTTTCAACTTGGATCAATTATCTCGTGGTTTCTTATTCGAACAGAATGATAAAATCACACGTGATAACATGCGTGATGCAGTAGAACGTTTCTGTGGTGAACTAGTAACTAACAGAGGTCTATATGACTTCTTAGTTGTTTGTGACGAATCAAACAATACTCCTGCTCGTATCGATAGAAATGAGTTATGGGTAGACGTTGCAATTCAACCAGTGAAAGCAGTAGAATTCATCTACATTCCACTACGTATCAGAAATACAGGCGAATCTTTAGCATAAACTAAAGAAAACCAATAAAATCTTTAAAAACCCGGCAGTAATGTCGGGTTTTTTATTAACTACAACTTTAATTATTCGCATAAAAGATAAATACTCTTATATAAAGTAAAGTTTCGAAACTTTTTAGGAGACAAAAACATGGCAAGAACATTAAATACTTTCGGTGTACCTACAGACAGTGGCGATGGCGTAACTGGCTCAGGTATTCTACAGCCTAAATTAAACTATCGTTTCCGTGTTCAAGTAGCAGGTTTCGGTGGTGTGGCTACTAACACTACTGAATTCACAAGACAAGTTATGAACGTAACACGTCCAAAGATTACACACGAATCAATCCCTGTAGATTCATATAACTCACGTATGTATATGATGGGTAAACACACTTGGGAACCTATCACAATTACTCTACGTGACGATATTGCAAACAATTTAACTAAACTAGTAGGTAGACAAGTACAATCGCAGTTGAACCACAGAAATCAAGCTGGTCCGGCGGCAGGTACTAACTACAAGTTTTCTACATTAATTGAAATACTTGACGGTAACTCAGGCAACCCTAATGAACAATGGCAACTAGAAGGTTGTTTTGTTCAGAATGCAGATTATTCTCAGTCAGATTACTCAGTTTCAGATCCAGTAACTATCGCACTTACATTACAGTACGATAACGCTGTATTCACTGATACTGAAATTATGCCTGATACAACATTTACAAATAATTCAAGCATTCTTGGTTAATCTTGAGGTAGGCTATTATGGCTACAGAGAGACAAGGCGGTTTTAACTTAATTGGCAATAAGGTTATAAGGGATAGCAGTAATGCCAGAAAAAGATTTGGGTTCGACGGTGTCGGACCCATTACTACAGCTCCAAAATTTGGAGATATGTGGTATGTGGAATTCCACACAGTTAATGCAGGCGCTTTAGGCCAATCACTTCCAAACAACAGATTCGTTAAATCAGTAGGTGGTATATCTATTGCTACTTCTACTGTACCAATCGATAGATATGGTAAACGAGTATACGTTCCTACACGTGTAGATTTTGGTGAAGTATCAATTAGTATGTACGACACTATTAATGGTGATACTTTTCATTTAATGAATAGTATCTATAATAGATTTTTTAAGAATGGTGCTATACCAACCGATACTGCAAACATAGAAAAAAGTCTTGCTGATATCAATCAAGGTAGAAAGTTTCCAGAATCAGGAAAATCATTTCATCAAAGTTTTGAAAAAGTCGTAATATTTCACTTCTTTGGTAACTTAGATGGTGAACCAAAGCAAACAGATTTCACTGGCACTGTACATGACCAAGTAGGGACAGGAAAAATTCAAAAA
>MDSZ01131426.1_pt1 | contig 18735 bp, 11 predicted proteins | sample 811201 | NCBI WGS metagenome assembly MDSZ01 (sample SAMN05326647, study PRJNA326480) | marine metagenome | isolation source: seawater | place: Indian Ocean: North | collected 2010
AAAAATTTATTCATTATGTAAAATATTTATATTTAAATAAATACAAATATTTTAATTAGTTTGTTATTACACCACCACTACCATTTTATATCTAGAAAAATGGCAACAACCTATCTAATCTTCCCATCTAAATCGGTAATAGTAATAAAACTACTATTACTCGGTGATGCCCCAAAAAATTTGGTTATAATTGGTCTTCTATTTTCATTCAATGCACTAAACATTGCATTTGCTACTGTATTAAAATTAACACCTAGAGAGATCGTGGATAATTTACAACCTGAAAATGCATTTTGATCAATATCAAATATAACTTGTTTATTGCTTCCTCTATCTTTCTGTTCCTCGATTTCAAAGATAACTTGCTCTAATGTACCACAATCTTTAAATGCATTTTTTTTAATTATTATTTTTGGACTGTCTTTTGATTTAATATGATGTACATATTTTATTTTAAGTTTATTTATTAAAAAATTACGAGTAAATTTATTTTCTGGAATTGTAAGAATATTACTTAATGCCCCTAAAATAATATAGGTCAAAGTTCCATCATTATCTATTGTAAAACCATCATTATCTATTGTAAAACCATCACCACCACCACCACCCAATCTTTCATCACCTTTATTAGCATCAATATAACGTCTTTCATCGTCAAAATTAATATCATTATCACGTCGGTCAAGATCAATATCAATATCACGTTTTCTTTTATCGCCAAAATCTATCTCTATCTCATCAGCACCACCACCCAAATTATCAAAATCACCTTTCTTATCATCACGTATTTTTTTATCAAAATCATCATCACGTGTTACATCGTCAAAACGTGTTACATCGTCACCACGTATTACATCGTCACTACGTCTTACATCGTCAAAACGTGTTACATCATCACCACGTATTACATCGTCACCACGTCTTACATCGTCAAAACGTGTTACATCATCAAAATCATCCAAACCATCATACTTATCACCATCCATATCACCTTTAGGTCTATTATCAGGATCAGATATTGTATCGCGAATTTTGGTAATACTAATAAAACTACTATTACGCGGTGTTGCCCCAAAAAATCTGGTTATAATTGGTCTTCTATCTTGATTCAATGCACTAAACATTGCATTTGCTACTGTATTAAAATTAACACCTAGAGAGATCGTGGATAATTTACAACCTAAAAATGCATTTTCAGCAATATTAAATTCAACATTATTATTGCTTCCTGTATTTTTCTGTTCATTGATTTCAAAGATAACTACGTCTAAATTAGTACAATCTTGAAATGCATTTTCTCCAATTATTATTTTTGTTGGAGTCGTTTTTGAGAAATCATATGAAAATTTTATTATAAGTGTAGAAAAATCAGTTCTACCAATAAATTCATTTTTTGAAATTGTAATACTACTACTAGTCATCACATAATAGGTCAAAGTTTCATTATCTATTGTATAATCTGGAAAGGTAAATGGTCCTCTTTTACGTCTATTATCATGATCCGCTCTCTCCCTTTCATCTCTCTCCATATCAGCTATTACATCATCAGAATATCCACCCTTATCAGGATATCCACCCTTACCAGGGATACTATCTCCTGTTGGCATGTCACCAATAAAACCATCAAAACCACTTGTTGGTAATTCTACTTTTTCTTGTGAATTAAAACCACGTGTACTGTCTGTAATGTCAGTTACAACAGCAGTTCTCTTCTTGGTCTCTCCACTACCCGTGACATTAATATCTTGTTTAAATACCTTATAATTTTTTCCATGAGTTAATGTAATTTCTTTATTATTCTCTGTATCGTATGCTATATATTCTATTTTTTCTATTTTAACTATCTTCATGAAAACCATAAGATTTAAAGTACTCGGAACCGGTATACCTTTATAATATTCATATCCATCAGCGCTAAATACTTCAACCGTTTTATTTTCTTTATTTATTTCGTAATAAATAGCAAAACTTTCACTGATTTTTATATTCTTCTTATTCTCCCTAACAACAATATTCCAATCATCAGGATATGTTTGCTTCCATTTTCGTAATATCTATTTATGATAGTCTTTTGTTGTTTGTTCATCTAATGTAATATCACTATCATTGCTAAATTTTATTTTAACACTAACAAAGTTAAATCTATCTTTCAAGAGGTTCTTATGATTGTCGGTTGTAATTATGCTATATTCACGATCTATGCGACGATGAATGTGATTTCTAACTTCAAATATCATTCCAACTTCATCATCTGCTGTATCAGTAACCGGAGCACCAACTCTATCAATAACCGGAGCTTCTCCTGTAAGAATTTGAACGTCATCTTCAGAACTATTATTATTATCTATTTTATATTGTTCATTAGATAATGTAACTTCCTCTTTTGCCTTTATGTCCCATGCTATAAATTCAACTATTTTTTCGATTTTGACTGTTTTGTTGAAAACCATAATTGTGTTTTCATTTAACGGTACACCTGTGTAATTATCTCCTTCAAAACTATATACTTCAACCGTTCTATTTTTTGTATCTATTTCGTAACTGAGACCGTTATTTAACAAATTATTTAATGCATTAACTGTTTGTTCGTAATTAATATCATTTTCAGTTAAATTTTCAAACTTTATTATAATACTAACAAAATTATAATTAATGGAAGTTGCTTCTTGTAAATTTTTTAATGAAATCTCCGTACCATTATTTTTAATCTTAAATAATGCATTATTTTCTCTTCTTCTTTCTTCTATTTCTCTTTTTCTTTCTTCTTCTTTTCTTCTTCTTTCTCTCATATCATCTCTACCTCCTGCACCTCCTCTACTCTTTTCTTTTACTTCTTTCTTTTCCTTTTCATCTTTTATTCTTCTTTTTTCTTTTTCACTTACTTTTTCTTTAGGTGGTTTTCCTATTTGTGATTGTAACTCTAGATCTTGATTGTTAAATTTTATATTAGATTTAAGTTCTTTGAAAGTTTTTGTAAATTCTTTTTCATACACATCCTCATTTTCTGGTTTTATACCCAAATCAGCTCTAAGTCTCTTTATCTGATAGTAATGACCAAAACTACCTCCAACGACATATATTTCATTCTTATCGTAATCTGTCATTTTGTCTACATCAAACAATGACATTTTGGAAATATCTTTCTCACCAGTAAGTATATAAGGTTCCGAATCCGTCTTAAGAATTAAAAGAGTTCCACCAGTTGAATAATTATCTTCTGTATTGTATGCTTCATATTTTTCTAAATCATACCAATCAATTTTGTCTTTGACATGTACATTTTCAGGACTTGTAAACAAAAATAATCGTATTTCTTTTAAATAAAAATCATTTGGATAATCTAATAGCAAATTTCCATTTTTATCAGTACTAATATTAAATTTAGAACGTTCTAATAACCATTCATTAACATATGTATTCCAATCATTGGTTAAGGTCTTTGTAAATCTTTCATCATTAGGGTTCTTACCGACAAAATATTGTATATTAAAATCAATATAAAAAAAATTATTAATACCAGCATATCCTTTTCTACATTCGAAAACATGAGGGTTGGAAACTGCTCCCTCGTCCCCCCCTCTAGACTTTTCACCTATGCTATAGACAGCAAATTTCATTTCTTCTTCACTAAATGTAACATCTTCACCTGCATCATTTTTTCTTGTTAAATTTTCTAGTACTTTAAAAGCATTTGATATGTAAATATAAATTTTTGCGATAGGAGAATTAACAAATATATATCCTATAGATGTAATACCTCTTCCAATCCTAACCATACGCAGATCAGTACAATTATTAAATGTCCCTGTACCAATGGTAGTTACGCTATCAGGAATTTCTATAGTTGTCAATGCTGAACAATATGCAAATGTATAATCACCAATAGTCTTGACGCTATTACCTATTTTCACATTATTTAATTTATTACAACCTCGGAAAGTATAATCACCAATACTTGTTACATTATCAGGAATAGTCACAGATGTTAGCGCAGTGCATCCTCGAAATGTATAATCAGGTAGTTTCTTCAAACGATTAGATATAGTGAGTTTCGACAATTTTACACAATTAGCAAATGTACCATCACCAATACTAGTTACACTGTTAGGGATTGTTATTGAATTTAATTCACTACATGAATGAAATGCTCTATCACCAATACTAGTTACACTGTTAGGGATTGTTATTGAATTTAATTTACTACATGAATGAAATGCTGCATCACCAATACTAGTTACACTGTTAGAGATTGTTATTGAATTTAATTTACTACATGAATGAAATGCTCTGTTACCAATGCTAGTTATTTTTCCTTGTATAATTACACTTTCAATTTGTGATATTAAATCAGAAAATGTTTCAATTAAAGGTGAAGTACCTATTTCACCTAATACACCTTTTTCTGATTCCTGTAATGTAATATTTATTTTACCACCACTTTGTAACGTAATAATGACATCTGGATTTTCTTCCTTTTTTGTGTCAGATTTCGTTCCTTCTTTTATTCCTTTTTCTTGCTGTTCTTTTTTTGTTTCCTCCAAAAATTTCTTTGATTTTATTGTGTATTCATCTGGAAGTTTGTTAACAAGATGAATTTTGACATTTTTTACCGAAAAAATTGTTGCATTATCTTGTGATTTTGTTATACCTAATTTATTATTCTTAGTAACATAAAGGTTTTTTATTGAGTCTGAATCTTTAAATATATTACTAGGTTGTTCTAAACCATTACCTATAACGATATTATCAATATTTGTAGACCAGAATGCACCTTCCTTAATGGTAGTGATATTATCAGGTATAAATACATCTTTAAGATTTTGAGCATTTTTAAATGTGTTTTTTTCAATAGTTGTAAGTTTGCTATTGTTAGGTAATTTAATTAAAATGATTCCACTGTTAAGAAAAGCAGATTCACCGATAGAAGTTATAGTATTGGGAAGGGTACAAATAAATTTTTTACTTTTTGTAACATCCTCATGTGAAAATGCGCCTTCACCAATATCCACTACGCCATCGGGTATAACTAGTGTATTATTTGTAAAATTATTTTCGAAAAATGCTTTTTTGCCAATCTTTGTGAGTTTACCTCTTTTACCAAAACGCAATTCATATTCTGGAATTCTTCCATCTTTACTTGGAACAATATTTTCTCCTATTTCAGTAATATTATTACCTAAAGTTAATTGTTTTAATTGAATTTTATCAGATTTAAATGCTTCTGAATCTATTTTTTCTACTTGAGAACCTACTATTATTTTTACTATAATATCATTTTCACTATTTTTATTTATCAAATTGTAATTGTTTATAAATTTTTGAATTGTATCAGAATTCATTTGGTCTGGTTGGAAAAAATTATTTATATATCTGTCGATATTCTTATTACTATCTCCTTTATCTGAAGTTATTATTGTTGGAAATATAACATCAAAATAAAGAGCTTGCCCTTTGACATTATCTACTATAGGTACATTACCTCTTCGTTGTCCAAAGAAATCATTAGTTACTTCTTTCCTATTTTGTTTATGATAATTAGACATAAAAAATTGTTTTTTAGTAGGATACGACCAGAAAGCATTCATCTCGAATTCTACATTTTCAGGTATATAAATTTGTTTTAAACTCGTAGTCCTGAAAAATGACGAATAAAATTTTGTCATATTTTCAGATAATTTCACATATGATAATGCAGTACAATATTCAAAAGTTGATCCACCAATATCTGTTACACTATCAGGTATACTTATAGACCTTAAATTAGAGCATTTACTGAATGCAAGAGTACCGATTGTTTTTAGTGAATTAGGTAAATTTATAGACTTTAATTTAGAGCATTCACTGAATGCAGATTTACCAATTGTTTTTAGAGTATTAGGTAACGTAATGTTATGTAAATTTGTCAATCCTTTAAAAGTTTCATTATGAATATTTGTAACACCTTCAATATTTATATTGTACTTATCTGCTGCTACTAGTGGAGCGAAGGTCGAACTATTAAAATTTTTTATTTCGATACCATTACCTTTTATATTTATATTTATTTCATCTGTTTTTTCTTGAAAGTACATATTCAATATTGTTAATAATGAGGATCCTTCTTTCGACCAGTCAATAGACGGAGCACCTTCTATATTTAAGTTATAATAAGTTTCTAATGCTTTATATATGTCCAAAACACCATTTGTTAATTGTATTTCACCATCCCGATTTTTTAAGACTGTTGATATCTTGACTAAACGATAATCAAATCTATTACTCTTTCCTGATATTTCAATTGTTGGTAAATTATTTACTGTTACAGTTACAGGCATAGTAGTTGTGTTTGTTTCATCAGTTGCTGTGATTGTAAATGTATAAGATTTTTGTGTAGTTACAGCATTCTTTAAACTTACAATAATTGTATTTTTTTGATTTTCACTATTAGTAAATGTGACATCATTGTTATCTACAGACCATTCTTTTACTTTTTCATTTGCAGTAATACTTCCCAAATTAGTATCACCTTGAAATATATATTTTTTAATATTAGAAGTAAGTATTATAGGTATATCTACTACAGTTACAGTTTTAGTGAAACTCTTGATTTGGTCAAACAAACTTGCTACTGAAACTGTATATGTATGTTTGGTTTTTATCTCGGCAGGTTTTTTTAAACTTACTATTATCTTATTTTTATGATCTTTACTATTAGTTAATTCGATATCGTCGTTATCTACAGACCAACGTACAATTTGATTTGCTATAATATATCCTAATTCTTTTTTATCTTGATTTATTGAAGATTCCAAATTAGCAGCAACAACAAGTGATGGTGGTATTGAAAATGCTGCTACCTCTGGTATAGTTATTGTTGGAACATTATCATTAACTATGAGATTGAATACATCTGAATCATTAAAATTTGTTTTTGTCCTTCCATTAAAATGAATTATGGACTCTGAACGGTTTTGTATTGTACTTTGATCTCTTAATTTTTTTTCCAAACCTTTAGTAATATAAAGATTTTCTATTTTTACACGCCAAGATTCATAGTCCGGGTCCGAGGATTGATATTTAAAAGGGACGAAAGTTTGCTGATTTACTTTATTCAAATTATTACCTATTATTATCATATTAATTAAATTCGTACGTACAAAAGCTAAACGTTCAATAGTAGTAACATTATCAGGTATAATTACATGTTTAAGATATTGAGTATTTCCAAATGTGTTTTCTTTAATAGTTGTAAAGTTTTTATTTTTAGGTAATTGAATTGAATTGATTCCACTGTTAAGAAAAGCAGATTCACCGATAGAAGTTATACTATTAGGAAGAGTACACATAAATTCTATATTTTGATTAACGTTTGAAAATGCGCTATTACCAATATTCACTACGCCATCGGGTATATCTATTCTATTTGTAAAATTATTTTCGAAAAATGCTTTTTCATCAATCTTTGTGAGTTTACTTATTTTACCAAAACGTAATTCGTATGGATAATTTGAGTTAGTGTATATTCCATTATTTTTAATAATATTTTTACCTATTTCAGTAACATTATTACCTATGGTTAATTGTTTTAATTGGACTTTATCAGAAATAAATGTACCTGATTTTATTTTTGTTACTTTAGAACCTATATTTACTTTTACTATAATATCATTTTTCGAACGTTCTTTTAATAAATCAGTAATATTGATTTCATCATCTGTAAAAATTTTAGTTTCATATCCTTTGATATTATTATTATCATCACTTAACTGGTAAGTTACTATTGTTGGAAATTCAACATCAAAATAAGATATAATATTCGGTTGATCATCCTGAATAAATCCTTTACTTATCGTTTTACCTGTTTCTTCTGTCCATCCTAATTTATTATAGTTGCTCATGTAAATTTTTTTGGTTCCTTCTGGGCCTTTAAATCCTGTTAAAGCTTCCTCATGAATAGTAACCACACTTTCAGGTATAATTAGTGAATTCAACTTGTAACAATTTGAAAATGCCTGACTACCAATACTCGTGACGCTATCAGGGATAGTCACGGACTGCAATGCACTGCACCGATAAAATGCCTCTCCCTCAATTTCTGTAACATTATCCGGTATATTCACTGATTTTAAATTTTCACAATCAGCAAATAAACCATAATTTATTTTATCTAAATTATCAGGTAGTCTAATACTTTCTAATAATCTACATCCCCTAAAAGTTCCATTACCAATACTTGTTACACTGTTAGGTATATTAATTGATTTTAGTTTTTCACAATCATTAAATGCTCCTTGTCCAATCGTTGTTAGAGTTTCAGGTAAAATAACTGTTTCTAGTTTTTCACATTGAAAAAAAGTGGCATAACCAATATTTGTAATATTGCTTGTTATTTCAATTTTTTTCATGTTTTTGTAATTAAAATCTTTAATTTCTTTAAAACTACCACCTTCTATTTTTAGACTAAATTCGAGACCCCTATCGTTAATAGTGTCAATATCATAATCAATACCATTACCTCTTATTTCTTCCAATACATTGGTTACATTCATTTTTACAATGTGTTTTTTTTTACCTTGGTAAGAATAATTAAAATCTAAAGTAATTGTAACGCTAGTCATTATAAAATTAATGGATATAAATATTTATACAAAAAAAATATTTAAATAAATTTGAATAGATATGTTCAGGGTTTATCCCTCCGGCAACTTGTCCGAGTGGTTAAGGAGACGGACTTGAAATCCGTTGGGCCATGCCCGCACAGGTTCGAATCCTGTAGTTGTCGCCATCTCGGATCGTATAATGGTTAGTATACCTGCCTGTCACGCAGGTGATCAGGGTTCAATTCCCTGTTCGAGAGAAAGATAAAATAAATATATAATATATGAGTTATCATCGACCTATGAGAATAACTGTAGAAGATGCTGAAATAATAAATGAAATGCCATCGAACAGTAGTTCATCTTCAAATTATTCTACGGATTGGTCATCAAATATTGAATCAAGTCATAGTAATCATACTAGTAATCATACTAGTAATCATAGTAGTTTTTTTAATAAAGAACCACTAAATATTAGTCCTTTATCTGCAATGTCATACAGTCCACAAAGAAGAGTACCTACCGCAAATAGAATTGCACAAATAGCAAATATTGTTACGGATGTTTTACCATTTCAAACAAATGAAGATAATTTATCTTTGCCTACACATTTTTCTGAAAATTCAACTATAAATTCAAGTGTAAATTCGCATGAAAGTATGCAACGTTTCAATTTACACTGCTGTTTTATTAATTTTGTCAATATTTTTATTTTTTCACTCTTTTCAATACTAAATAAATCAAAATTAAATAGTCGCAATCCAAATGATATTTCATGGTCATTTTATGCAATTACGCCCTATCCAGAATGTAAAGATACACGTAGTGAAATATGGAGATTAATTTCTTATTCTTTTGTTCATGCTGATATAACACATTTATTAGGAAATGCAATAGGTGTCATGGCAACAACACTTAATTTAAATCGATTACAAAAATTTTCATCTATTACGATCGTTTATTTTATTTGTATAATTAATGGTGCGTTAAGTCATTATTTGACCAATCCTTATATGGGTGTTATTGGAGCATCAGGTGGTGTTTTTGGATTAGCAGGATCCAATATATCTGCCATTATTTATGACTATGACTCATTGTCTCCACAAGAGATCGTATATTTTTATTTTTTTAAAGGATTATTTATTATGATTGATTTAATTTCTTATAAGTTTATGTACTCAGATAAAATCGCATACCAAACACATTGGTATTGTTATTTGTTCGGCATATTGACAGGTTTTATTTTTTACGACTACAAAGTGAAAAAAAAATATAAAGATAATATTCGATTTGCGAGTTTATTTTTATTTTGCTATATTAATTCACTCTTATTATATCATTACGTGTTTGATTATCCTACCGAATATAGTTTTAATTATTTTAAGATAACAAAAGAAAACAATTGTTGTTATGAAAGTTTGCATTTTCATTCTATTGACAATTCTACATTTAAATGTACTAATTAAATACAACAAGTAAATCGTTAGTACTTTAACACTCTTAGTGTACTGGTAACATTTATCCCTTCCAAGGATAAGCACCGGGTTCGATTCCCGGAGGGTGTAGTCGCTATAGCTCAGTTGGGAGAGCGTAAGACTGAAGATCTTAAGGTCACCGGTTCGATCCCGGTTGGTGACATATTATTCTAAATTATTTAAAGATTTTTAAATTATATATATATATGTATGAATTACCTCATGAACTAGTTATTTATATATATAATTTTGATCCTACATGCTATAAAAATTATGATAAATGTATGGAAGAATTAAAAAAAAAACATAAATATGAAGAACTTGTTGTGACTTGTTATCTTTCTGAAATAATGCCACCTAAATGGGTCGATTGGTTACAACAAACATATCCAATATATTAATAAAATAAATACTTATTTATTATACTACCAGTAAATAACCCAAAAATAGTATACAGTAAAGGTAAATTTCTACGCGAAGAATTTTTAAAATTTTTTTGATGTAAATATCCAATTATATATCCAATACCACTGGTGACACTAACAATAAATAATTCTGTTTGACATACTGAAATAAATTCCATAATTAATTAATTATTAATTATTTAATTCATTTTAATAAATGAAATAAAGAAATAGGATATAATTAATATGTGATAGGGGGGATCACAATGCATCGATGTCCGAGTGGTCTAAGGAGCCAGACTTAAGACCTGGTAGCGTAAGCTGCGTGGGTTCGAACCCCACTCGATGCAATGGTCTTATAGTGTAATGGTTATCACTCGGGGTTTTGATTCCCGCGATCTGGGTTCGATTCCCAGTAAGACCTATTGTACATAGTTGTTAAATAGTTTTGTATATAGTTATGATTCAATATAAGAAATAGTATTTCTTGTTATTATAAATATTAAAATTCTTCCATAGCTCAGTTGGTCAGAGCATACGACTGTTAATCGTGGGGTCAGAGGTTCGAACCCTCTTGGAAGAGAAAAAAATATAGAGTAATAATTGTTCTATATTTTTTACACGAAAAAATTAGTTAGAAAAATGCGGAGAGTTTTGACATATAGTTTTCTAATTTCATTTTTAAAAGAATTTTTCTGAACATTTTTATAATTTTTTAAATAGTAATGTATCAAGAAAATAATTAATTGGGTATAGATAATACGCCATTTAAAATAGGTACGATAAATTATATTCCAATCATCAATAAATGAACAATATTTTTTTGAATTATTATTAAATAATAAGTAATGTAAATCTAACATCCCTTCAATTACCCTTTCGCTATTTGTAATTTCGTTTTTTATATATAACATTTTAAAAAGATTTTGTGTAAGATCTACAAATATTCGTTTACGATTTGTAGTGGGTGTAAATACATAAGGATATAAACCATCAATATATTTTGATTTATATAAAAATTTACCATTTATTAAAAATGGAACAAATGTAGATTTTACAATGACTTTATAAAGATCTTGGTTACTTCTAAATTTGCTTTGAATAATTTGCTTATTATTTTTACAATCAAAATAAGAAATAAACAATTTATTATTACACTTTTTGTAAAATTCATTACCAAAATTTAAAATAATTTTATAAATATATTTTTTTAAAATACGTAATGAACCTGTTTTTTTAAAATATGTAAAAAAATGTTTATATAAATCTATACCTAATTCTAATTTATTTGCAATGAATAATACACCCATAATACTACCAATACTAGCACCAGATATTCTATGAATAACACTGTAATCACGTTTTTCTAGTTCTTTTAAATAAAGTAATACTCCTAATGTATAACTTCCATTAAAAGCACCTCCATCTAAAACAATGTCATAATGAATAGGTAATGTTATGTTATTTTGTTTCCATTTATTTGAAAGATTATCAATACATTGAATCATGTATTTATCCATTATTTATATCTGTTAATATGTTTAAATATAAAATCTTTTAAAAAAAAGAATTATAACAATGGCAATTGAAATAACAACAGAAGACATTTATGACAAAAAAGAAAATGAAAACGAAAAAAATTCAGAAAACGTTGAAGATAAAGAAGATGAATCATGGGTAAAAGAAAAATTAAAAGAAAAATTTGGTGAAGACATTGAAGTTAAAGACTTAAAAGATGTATCACAGATAAAAGAAATTTTGAAAGAAAAAACGAACAAGCAAGTAAAATTTATAGATTTAGATAAAGCAATAAATAGAAAAATAAAAAATCATAAACACGAAGAATATAAAGCAAGCAATACATATAAGTATTTGATTGGTGAACGCCCAAAACGCTTTTTAGAAGGTATAATGGGAACTTATTATACAATAATCCATTCATTGTTTGTATTATTAGTGGGTTATTTAATATGTTTTGTAAATGATTTGAGATATTTAGTAATAGGTTTGTTAATAATATCATTAGATGCTCATGCTAACATAGTTTTACACGATTGTCCATTGAGTATGTTAGAAGATAAATATATAGAAAAAAGTGGAATAGAATCAAGATTAGAATTTTTACGAGGACTTGGAATAATGTATTCACTAGATAGTAGATATGATGCTCAATTAGAAACTATTATAAATGCATGGTCTTTAATAGCAGGAAAAATATTGATGTTAATATGTTTCCGTAATTTTACAAGTCGAAATTATGTAAATTAATATGTAAAACAATTTTTATTAAAATAATAAAAATAAAATCAGTAAAGATTACATGAAAAGAAATACTACTCGAAAATTAGATAATAAATCATCTATAATATCAACAGGTAAAGAAAGTAAAAAAGTAAAATTAGAAAGAGAAAAAAAAGTAAAAATGCAATCAAAAATTATAATAGAAAACGAAAAATTAATAACATCATATAAAATTTTATCGCTTGATTTAGATAAGAATATAAATGAAATATTAAATATTGCTTCACGTGGTGATTTTAGTGAAATTTCAGACAAGTACAAAGAAGAAGATTTTTTCGATATTTTTGATGATATAGATAAAAAAAAGAAATATGAAGACTCTTATGAGCACTATGAAAAAATAAGAAATATGTCAAAACGTATTATACAATCAGTTTGGAAATCAATTTATCAATATCGTGAATTAAAAACAGCATTAGGTGAAATTGATAGTTTAAACGAAAAAGCAGAAATTTTAGATGATCCCGATAAATTAAAACAGTATATAGAAGATTTAACAAAAAAAATACAACCAGTCATTCCTGATCAAACTATTACTTTACCAGTAGCTAGAATTAAAGAACCTTATTATACATATATTCAAGTTTTTGGTTTACCAGATAAAGCACAATTCGATATTGTGTTATTGAAATATTTAGATGTAGTACTAAAAGAAAGAGGTAAAGAAGAAGCTATGATTTATTTAAAATTAAACAAAGAAGGTATATTAGAACAATTAGAAAAAAATATACTTATTGGTAATTAATGATTAAATTGTGAAAATAATGTAAATATATATTATTATATTTTAATAAGCAATAATGAGTAACTTTGATTTATCAGTAGATAACTATACATCTGAAGAATTATATCGCATAATAAAAACAAACAATGATTGTGAAACATACGAAATATCTATAAACATAAATAAAATAATTAAAGATTTAAAAGAAAGTTCACAAGAATATAGTTATGTTGTTTTTTTAAAAGACATTGAAACAAGATTGATTAATGAACGTAAAGAAATGGAAACAAATGAGTTATTACAAGGGTATGTAACAAGACTAAAAGAAGTAGAAAAAATACATGAAACATATGTTAATAAATATCCAAAAGGCACAATTAATCCAATAGAAAAAAAAACATTAACGCAAGTCATTAATATAGATTCTTTGTTTCGATCAAATTATGACAATACCGACGCAAGCGATTTCATTTATACACTAGCAAATCCAATTAATAATGTTATTTCAATTCGATTAAGTTCATTAGAAATACCTAGTATATGGTATAGTTTTTCAAATGAACGATCCAACAACAAATTTACTATTACGGTATACAATATACCAGATATTGCAGAAAATAAAAATCTTGATGATACACAAAAATATGTAAATAATCAATCAAATGAAATGCAAAATCTAGATGAAATTAAAAAAAAAAATATACAACATACTATTACAATACCTGAAGGAAATTATACAACTGAAGAGTTCCAAGAAAACATAAATAACTATTTTTTAAATAAGGGAAACGGTTTACAGTGTCTAAAATTCGAAATAAATGAATACACAGGTAAAGTTAATATGAGATGTAAAAACAAATTAGATTTTGATAATGATGATGATGGTAACGAAGTAATAGATATTTATGATAGTAATAATAAATACTACAGTAACAATTTTTATTATATACTAGATTTTGGTATAAATCAAAATAAAAATAATGTTATGGAAGAAAATTGTGGATGGACGATGGGGTTTAGGAAAGATATTTACACAATTACAAAAAATAATATTTTAGATGATACATTTTCAAAATATCCGAGTGTTACTTATTATAATTATATAGAAAGCGAAGGTGCATATGGAACATCTTTAAATAACTATTTTTTTTTATCACTAGATGATTATAATAAAAATTTTAAAAATTCTATTATAGCAGAACAAAATAATTCTATTATTGGTTCAACATTTATTGCAAGAATACCTATATCTGTACCATCAAATAGTATAATGAATGATAATGGAAGTGATAGAATATTTAAAATACGTGAATATTTCGGTCCAGTAAAAATTGAAAGATTAAGAATACAAATAATTGATAAATATGGAAAAAAAATAAATTTAAATAAAAATGATTTTTCTTTTACAATTGAATGTACACAATTATATTAAAAAATTTTTATAGATCTATAATATAAATGTCAAGAAATTTCTACATAGAACACTTTGAAAATACTGCCGCAATGGATATTAGCGGTAAATTATCATCAGGTACAGCAGTAACAGATGCAACAGATGTTAGCGCAACTGCTGTTGTATTTGTAGATTTAAGTTACTTGAAACATGCTTTCCATTTCACTTCAGATGGTGTAGATATTACTGATGCTGATAGTAATGATGCTGGATTTGATTTAAGTGCAAATGGTTTTGCATATTTATTTAATGCTACAAATAAATCATTATTAGGAAATGCACAAGTACAACACGCCACTACAGCATATGGTGGTTTAGCAAGTGTTCCAACAGCATATAAAACCGCACAAAATGGTGCAAGTTATGCTACTGGCACACGTGGTATAAAATATGATATTGTCAGAGATATTGCACAACAACTTTTCAACACATATCATGGTGCCGATCTTTTTACCAATGAGACTCCAATGAGAAATAGTGCTCACGATAAAATAAATGCATTAGTTGCTGCTGGTACTACTACACATGCAAACGCAGGAGCAATTGTAAAAGCTATATATGATTGTAGTAGAAACGGATACGCTGCTGATGTTTCTAAAAATATTGGTTCAGAAATTTTAAGACAAATGTTAGCAGTAAGTTCAAGTGGTATTACATTAGAATCTGATCCAAGTGGTTCTAATAATTCATATCCAGGTGGAAGTGGAATAACTGATGTTTCATATTTTTACATGCCTTTCCAAGAAAATGATTCTATTCAATTTAAATTGAATGTTTCAGGAGGTCCAGGTGTAAGACAACTCATTGGTGGTACTGGTACAACTCATCGTCGTTATGATATACGTATCGTAGCAAAATATAGAGCAGATGTTGCCAGTTCTAACGTAGCTCCTACAGATGATGACACATAATTTTAATTTAAAATTTATTAATAATAATAATAATAAATTTTAAGAATGGCACAAATTAGACCAATTTCAAATTTTTATCTTGAAGGTTTAAACAAAGATATTCAATTAAATGCTTATCTAGTTTCAACTAGTCCTAATGATAGCGAAGACCCTAATGGTCCTGTAGGTATAGCAAATTTCAATCCACCTGTGAATATTACATTAACACCTAACTCATTTGAAATATTCAAGAACCCTGAGTTTTTATCAGAGACCGAAATAATTGCATCTGCTAATCAAACAATTGGTACACTAACTACTACAGTATATGACGAAACATATAGAGGTTCCAGAACATATAGTTACATTTTTGAATCAATGTCAGGTAAACAAAATGCTCATCGTTATAGAAACGAATTATTTAAAATAGAAAATGATGTTCTAAAATTTGCTGTAGATATAACTGTAGCTGATTTTAATTTAGCAAAAACAAATCCTTTTGGCGTTAATATTAAAACAATTGAAAATCAAAATAAACTAACATTTGATAAAATATTATTTATAGATCATACGATTAAAAATTATAATCCTAATGATATTTTGTTATTTAATTTAAATTCACTTGTTGCAAAATATTCATATAAAGTAAATAATATTTATCTTAGCAACATTAGTAAAACAAATCAAGTAAATATAGCAAATGACATACGTAATATAATTTCTACAACAGGTAATATTACAGTTAATGCTATTGATGTTATACTAAAAGAATTAACAGGTTTTGATGGTATAATATTTATAGAAATATCTATTGATTTAAATAATTATTTAAACAACATTGAAAAAATATTATTTAATATTCATAATAGAATATACACTACAAATGATGATAATGTAATAAATATTATTAATAATTACAATAGTGAAATAATATCAATTGACGATACTTTTTCAAAAATAGAAGTTGTAGACGAAATTGATTTATATACTAGTTACAGTAACGGTGATAATGTTGGTAAATTGGTAACCTTAGATGATCAAGATTTTAATAATTTTACATACGAAATTAATTATTCAACTGTAAGTGAAATTGAATTAAAAAATTATTTAGAAACAAACCAATTTTTTAGTGAAACTAATGGATTTTTAAAAACAAATAAACATTTTGATTTATGGGAATTAACAACTATTGTAGAATTTCCCTATAAATGGTTTTATATTTTACCTTTACACGTTAAAAGTACTGATAATGGTAATCCAAAATTATCTATGTCGAAAACATTGAATTTAAATATTCCAAAACCAGATATATATTTAACATCAAGTGTTATAAAAGAAGTGAAATTAACACCTGGTTTTGTTATAGGTAAAGTATCAACAAATATAACACCAACAATTGAAAATGATTTTGTCACATATAAAGTAACTTATCCAGATGAGTCAAATTTTGAATTTTTTAAAAGACAATTTCAAGAAAAAGATACACATCCTAAAATTAGATTAGAACCAAACGTTTCAAATCCTGAATACAATTATGATGATTTTACTAGATTTAAAAAAATAATTAATTATTTAAAAAATAACAGTGTATTTTACGTTGATAACGGTGAATTAAAAATAAGAGTACATATTAATTTTTGGGAGTTACATCACCCAATGAATAATTTTAAAAAATATCCTATTTTGATAACAGCTATTAATAGATATAATAAATTTATCACTCTTGGATTTGTAATTACAAATTTAGTTCCACAAAGAACTGGAATACCAGTACCTGGAATAAATCCAGGAGGTGAAGTGACTTTAGTTCCAGATGTTATTCCTATTTCTGATAAAATAAACACATCATTAGAAGTAGAGCTTCATCAAATGAGACAGATTTTCAACTTTCAAATTGATGAAAATATTGATTTTGTAAATGATTTGCGAACAAAAGAATTTGATATTGTTTATTACACAAATCCGGATATTTTTGAAAAAACATTAAATCATTTACCATATACAAATATGGTAATTAATGATAATGTTGATAATAATTTAAATACCAATTTACACACTAGAGTAAATGAAACAACAATATATAAATATGATGATGATGGTGAAATATATAAAAATGGTAAAAATACAATAACACATGATTTCATAAGACATTTATCACAAACATTACTAGACAATTATAATAAATCTTATATTTTTTTAAATAAAAATGAACTGTTGACAAATTTAGAAAATCAATTAATAAACTTAGTTCAAAAAAAGGAAGGAAAAAATTTATATACTGTAATTAAAAATGCTACAAATATGACAAATAATAAAAAAAATGATCGGTATAATAAAAATAATATAGGTCATCGAATTTTAACAACAATTTACAAAGAAAATCCAGAACGTTTTTTAAATTTAAAAAAAATAAATACAATTGGTAGTAATAATATTTATGAAATGCCTTTTTATGAAAATGATGTAATTAGTTTTGATATAATTATAAATGCAGATAAAGATCAAAAAAAAATAGTAAATAAAGAAGGTTTAATTAAAAGAACATATGTAATAAATTTAATTTTAAAAAATAAACCAAATAAAATAAATAAAGAAATTGAAGTAACAAATAATTCAATTAAAAATAATCAAAAAGAAAAAAAAGATAAAATAGATATAATTATTGCAAAAATTAATGAAAATGAAAAAAAAAGTGAAAATATAAATAAAAGTGAAAATGAAAAAAAAAAATATGAAAATGCACAAATAATAGAAATAAATGAATTAAATGAAATAAATAAAAAAAAACATATCGAAATTAAAGAGAACGAAAAAAAAAATCCAAGAAATAAAAGAAAAAATAAATGAAGAAAAAATAAATGAAGAAAAAATAAACGAAGAAAAAATAAACGAAGAAAAAATAAACGAAGAAA
>MDSZ01191456.1_pt1 | contig 18712 bp, 22 predicted proteins | sample 811201 | NCBI WGS metagenome assembly MDSZ01 (sample SAMN05326647, study PRJNA326480) | marine metagenome | isolation source: seawater | place: Indian Ocean: North | collected 2010
GATTATTTTAAAAATTTATTGGATATGAACATTACTTGGAGCGATAAAGACGATAAAGAGCAATATTTTCAGGGTAAAAATAGAAAAACAAATAAAGTTATTTGGGAAGGTTCGAGGGTGGACCTAATATTTGGTTCAAATTCTCAATTAAGAGCTATTGCAGAAGTTTATGCTTCTGATGACTCAAACGAAAAATTTGTAAAAGATTTTGTTAAAGTCTGGTCAAAAGTGATGAACCTTGATAGGTTTGATAAAAGATTAAATTAATAATCATGGTAGAGCTTACACAAGGCATAGTTCAAACTGGCAAGGATATATTTAAAAATAACAAAGGTTCATTATTAAGAACCTTAATTTATACCATCGGTCATTTTGCAATAGCTATTATATGTTTAATGCTAATTGCAGATGTTTCTTTTATGATTGCTTTAACTGATGCTATAGTTGAGCCACTTGCTAATTCAATTTGGTATTTTGTGCTTGATAAAGTTTGGTCAAGCAAATTTTCGAAAAAAAATTAATTTTTTCCCCAAATATCTATAATTTCTATCCATCCGGTATATTTATCTGTCTGTACTTTGCACCAGTTTTTTTCGCATTTTTTCACCAACAAGAGTCTACCTCTATTTAACTTTGCTATTGGTTTTGAAAATTTAGATGCTTTTTTGAATATATTGGTATCGACTAAAGTTACAACGGACTCCACCTTTTGCAACTGGGAGATATGTATCCATCCACTATTTTTCTTGTGGTCGATTACACGTCTAAAATTTTCTTTTTTGTCAATTACTTGAACGGGAAGAAATTTTTTTTTATATATAAATTTAATGGGATAATTAAAACTTGGTCCATATCTTACATTAACTTTATTATTTTTTAACATTAAAAAAAATTTCTCAGAAGGAATTGAAATATTTGGAAAAAAAAAAACTATATAAATAAATATTAAAATTATTTTTATATTCATTTACTAAATTTTTTTAATTTATTATATTTTACTTTTCTAAAATTCAAATTTAGTAAGTCTACAATTAGTATATGTCCATTAAGACTTCTACCTATACCGAGTATACTTTTTAATATCTCGTTAGACTGTAAAGTTCCAATAGTTCCTGCGATTGTTCCTAAAATTCCACTAAATTCACAATTTAATATATCATCAGATAAAGTGTTCTCTTGATAAAAACTTCTTATACAAGGAGTATTTTTTTTTTTAAAATCAAATGTAAAAATTTGTCCATCAAATTTGCTTATAGCACCAACAACAAGAAATTTTTTATTTTTTTTGCAAAAGTCATTTATTAATAATTTAGTTTCAAAATTATCAGAACCATCAACTATATATTCGTAATTATTTAAAATTCTATTTTGATTTTTTTTGTTAAGCCTTAAATTATAAGAATTTACTTTCGTTTGAGAATTTATTCTATTTAATTTCTCTTTCGCAGCTATTACTTTTGATTTTTTTATATCATCAATGTCATAAAGACTTTGACGGTGAATATTTGATAAATCAACTTTATCAAAATCAACTATACCCAAGCTCCCTACCCCTGCTCTAGTTAAAAATTCTGCCACTGGACAACCTAAACCACCCATGCCTATAATTAATACTTTTGATTGGATAATTTTTTTTTGACCTAATGGCCCTATATTCTTAAGTATTATTTGTCTTGAATATCTTTTCAATTGTTTCTTACTTAAATTATAATTCATTTACCTGTTGAGCCAAATCCACTAGTTCCTCTTACACTTTCGTCTAATTCATCAACTTCTTGAAAGTCAATTTTCAATATTGGCATGAGTACCATTTGAGCAATCCTATCATTATTATTTATGATAAATTCTTCTTTGCCATGGTTAAAAATAATAATCTTTAATTCACCTCTGTAATCGCTATCTATTGTTCCAGGAGTATTTAACACCGTTATCTGTGATTTTGCTGCCAAGCCAGATCTTGGTCGGATTTGAACCTCACAATCTTTAGGAATAGATATGGACAATCCTGTAGGAACAATACAGGATGTACCTGGTCTTACTTTAATTTTATCATCTATGTTTGCCATTAAATCCACCCCAGATGATCCACTAGTTTTATATTCAGGAATTTTTACTTTAGGATCAAGTTTTTTTATTTTGACCTTGATCATAAAATTAATTTAGCTCTGCACTTATTTTTTTAATAATTTCTTCTGCTATTAAAGATTTCTTCATCTTGGGAATAATTTCTTTATTTTTATTTTTAAAATAAATTGAAACTTCGTTAAAATCTGATTCAAAACCAATATCATTATTACTCACATCATTTGCAATAATCCAGTCGCAGTTTTTTTGATTTAATTTTATTATTGAATTTTCTTCCAAATTGTTTGTTTCTGCTGAGAAACCAATAACTAATTTGGGTCTTAAAAAGTTGTGTTTTGATATATGGTCAAGAATATCTTTATTTTTGCTTAAATCTAACTTCATTTTTTCAGATTTTTTAATTTTAGCCTCACTATAGTTACTCACTTTGAAATCTGAAACTGCAGCAGATAAAACAGCTACATCCGCTGGAAGACTAGAAATAGTTTGATCAAACATTTCATCTGCTGTGTTAACTTTTACCAAATTTACATTCTCTGGACATTTCAATCTAGTAGGACCTGAAATTAGAGTAGTATCATACCCATTATCTGCAAATGCTCGAGCTAATTCATACCCTTGTTTTCCGCTGGAACGATTTGATATATACCTAATTGGATCTATATGCTCAATAGTTGGCCCAGCTGTGACAAGAGCTTTAAGTTTATTATTCACTGCTAAACTTTTAAAATGATTATTAATCTCATTATAAATGTCATAAGGCTCTGTCATTTTCCCTTTTCCATATTCTCCACATGCCATATCTCCTATTTCTGGTCCTATAATTTTATATCCAAAATTCTTTAACTTTTGTATATTTTCCTTGTTTGATGAATGTTCCCACATTCTAACATTCATAGCAGGGCATAAAAAAGTTTTTTTATTTGATGCCAGAACAACAGTTGAAGCAAGATCATCAGCTGATCCATTGCTTAGTTTTGAAATAGTGTTTGCTGTAGCTGGAGAAATCAATATTAAATCAGCCCATCTTGATAAAGATATGTGATCCATTTCACTTTCATTTTGGTGATCGAATAAATCTGTATAAATTTTTTCTTGTGATAAAGACACTATGGATAATGGTGTTACAAATTTTTGGGCTGATTTAGTTAAAATGGTTTTAATATAAACACCATTTTTTTTTAAAATTCTAATTAATTCCAAACTTTTGTAAGCTGCAATTCCTCCACAGATAATTAACAAAATTTTTTTATTATTTAAATAATTCATTTAATAAATTAAAATACTAAGAAACCAAAAAACACAAGCATTAAAACACCAATTATACTCTGGTTTCTAAAAGATTTAAGTTCTAGCTCTTTTTCTTTAAAAGAGGAATAAGAATTTGAATTTTGTGGAATTTGACCACTTGCTAAATATGTAAGAGCTTGATTAGCCTTATCCATAATCTCAGGAAGTTCTGGGAACCTTTTGACTGCATCGGCAGTCTCTTTAATCGTATTAGTGAGATTATTTAAAGGGTCTTTTGTTTCCTTTAACCAGTTTTCAAGTACTGGTCTTGATGTTTCCCAAATATTTGTATCGGGATTTAATTTTCGTGCAACACCTTCAACAACTACCATAGTTTTTTGTAACATTAGTAATTGTGGCTGTGTTTGCATATTGAATTTGTCAGTTATATCAAACAACTGTTTAAGTAGTTTTCCACCAGATATATCTTTAACTTTCTGACCAAATATAGGTTCGCCTATAGATCTTAAAGCCTGTGATAATGACTCTACTTGAGTATTTTTTGGGACTAATCCAGCTAAAATATGTACTTCGGCAACTTTTTTATAATCCCTTTTAATAAATCCATATAATATTTCCGCTAAAAATTTTCTATTTAGTTTATCTATTCTACCCATAATTCCAAAGTCTACAGGAACTATTTGGCCATTATTATTTATAAATAGATTACCCTGATGCATATCTGCATGAAAAAAACCATCTCTGACAGCATGTCTTAAAAAATGCTGTATAACATTTGAAGAAATTGATTTAATATCAACTTTTTTTTCTAACAATTCGTCTTTTTCACGAATTGATATCCCGTCTACCCAATCTAAAGTTAAAACTTCTTCACTCGTAAAATTCCAATAAATATTTGGAACTTCAAATCCGTTGTCATTTTTTGTGTTTTCTGCAAATTCATTTGCTGCCGCTGCTTCAAACCGTAAGTCCATTTCATTATTAGTTATTTGTTTTAAAAGAAAAACTACCTCTACTAATTTTAATCTTTTTGATTTTTTCATTAAATTTTCGACAATGTAAGCAAGCAACATCAAAGCATCAATTTGCTCGTTAAATATTTTTTTTATATTTGGTCTTAGTATTTTTATTGCTACATCTTTAATAACTCCACCATCATTAATCTGGGCTTTGTGTACTTGAGCTATCGACGCAGCTGCTACGGGATCATTTAGGTTTAATATTAAGTTAAAATTTTCTTCACCTATATTTTTTTTTAAAATTTCTTTAGCTTCAGTAGATGAAAATGGAGGAACACGATCCTGAAGTTTTTCGAGTTGTTTTGATAATTCTTCACCAATTATATCAGGCCTGGTTGAGAGAAATTGCCCTAATTTTATGAAACTAGTACCTAAATCCTGAATAGATTTACACAACCTCTCATCCTCTTTGACAATAATATCTTGATTATCTCTTTTTTTTTTAAAAGATATTGAAAACAATTTAAAAAATATTTTTACTGCAGTCGGCGGTTTATGAAATTTAAAAATTATCTCTAAAATATCTGATGAGGCCAAAGATCTGGCAATTTTAAATAATGTAAATAATCTCTTAATCATTATATTTTCCACCCAGAGTGAACAGCTACTATACCCCCATTCAAATTTGTATATTCACAATTTACAAAGTCTTTATTTTCCATAATCTCAAGTAATTCTTCCTGGTTTAAAAATTGTTCTATACTCTTAACAAGATATTCGTAAGGCTCCTTTTTGCCTACAATTCTACTTCCTATTTCCGGAATAATTTTTGAATAATTTTTATATATTAAATTTAAATGTTCGTTATTAATTTTTGAAAACTCGAGGCAAATAAACCTTCCACCTTTTTTTAAAACTCTAAATGCTTCAGATATAGCTTTTTCTAAATTTGACGTATTTCTCAATCCAAAACTAATGGTATAAAAATCAAAAGTCTCATCTTTAATATCCAAATGTTCAGCAGAACAAACTTTAAATTTAATATTACTAAAAGTTGCTAATCTTGATTTTGCTTTATTAATCATATTTATATTCGGATCCACAGACAATATGTTAGAATTGTTTTCAGTAGCTATGGAATATAATTTTCCAATGTCGCCTGTACCACATGCCACATCAATTAATGATTGATTATTGGTTGGGTTCATCATTTTTATAACTTTATTTTTCCAAATTCTATGAACTCCAAAAGACATTATATCATTCATTAAATCGTACTTATCATACACATTATTAAAAACGTTTTCTATGAAGCCTTTATTTTGTTGTATACTTTGAGACATAAATTTATTTTTATAGAAATATATTAATTTATGCCAGAATTGCCAGAAGTAGAAATTGTCAAACGGTCGCTTAAAAATACAATAGAATTAAGAAAAATTAAGAAAGTAGATATAAAAAATAGAAATTTAAGGTTTAAAATTCAAAAAAATTTCTCTAAAAAAATTCAAAATAAATTGATAACTAATATTAGACGTTATGCAAAATACATAATAATTGAGTTAGAGAATTCTTGGTATTTAATAATTCACTTAGGGATGTCCGGTACTTTGCATTTAGTTAAAAAAAAAATAAAAAAAAATACCAATTTAAGTTTTTATCAGGTAAAAAATTTACCTAAAAAACATAATCACATTATTATGTCGTTTGGATCTTTCCAAATTATTTATAATGACCCAAGAAGATTTGGATATTTTAAATTACTTAATTCAAAGAAATCATTAAATAAGTTTATAAGCAAAAACGGGTTAGAACCTTTCGATAAAAAATTTAATTTTGAATATCTAAGAAATAAATTTAAAAATAGAGAAAAAAATATTAAGAATATTCTATTAGATCAAAAATTAATCTCAGGTATTGGAAATATATATGCAAGCGAAATATTGTTTTACTCTAAAATAAATCCATTTAAAAAGGGAAAGGAAATTAGTCAAATATCCACCCTTAATATTTTAAAGTATTCTAAAAAAGTATTAAAAAGGGCTATTAAAAAAGGTGGTTCAACAATAAGAGATTTTAAAAATATTAAGAGTAATAGTGGCACATATCAAAATGAATTTAAAGTATATGATAGGCAATATAAAAAATGTTTAAACAGAGGTTGTGACTCAATTATTCAAAAAGCAATGATTTCAAATAGATCAACTTATTATTGTCAAAAATGTCAAAAATAGACTATTATTTTATTGACCCTCAATAATTTGCGCGTTATACAAACGCGCTTATGGCAAACACAAAATCCGCAATTAAAACAATAAGAAGGATCTCAAAGCAAACAATTGTAAATAAATCCAGGAAAGCTAGATACAGAAAAGCCTTAAAAAATATAAACTTATTGATATCTAATAAAGACAAAAAGGAAGCATTAAAATTTCTACCAAAACTCAATTCTGAATTGATGAAAGTTGCAAAGACTGGCGTTATAAAAAAGAAGAATGCGTCAAGAAATATTTCAAGAATAACAAAAAAAATAAACAACCTTCAGTAAACATCTTAATCAACTTCTAGTGGTTAAATTTTTATAATTTAAAATTTTTAAATTTTTTTTTTTAGTACAACTTAAAATATAATTTTTTCAATTTGACACTAAATATTATTTTTTGAATTAATATAAAACTACATATAGTTTAATTTAAAAAAAAATATAGTAAAAATTTATTTACCAAATTAATTTTTTTTTTTAAACCTACCTTTAAGTTGAATTCTCGTAAGAATTTTACAAGTGCAGATTTTATATTTTTTTTGATTTTAAAATTATTTTGTTGAATAAATTTTATTCAAAGTATTAATAAGTTATCTCAATGAAAAATAATTCACCTGCAAATTCTGTTGAAAATATAGATAAAAAAATTAGGTGGCAAGATGTTCAAAACTCTTTTAAAGAAAAATTCGGCGTTGAAATCTACGAAAGTTGGCTAAAAAAAATAGACTTTATTGAAGAATATCAAAACTATATTTCCTTATCTGTAAGCACGAGGTTTATAAGGGATTGGATTACATCAAGATATTTAGATCAAATTTTACAAATTGTTAAAAAATTTAAAAAAGAAATTATAAGAATTGAGTTTGTTATACTAAAAACATCAGAGGATAAATCCTTTAATAAAGTTGTTCAAAATGGTAAAGATAAATTTGAAAATATCTCATTTATTAAAGATACATATCTACAATATAACAGGATAGATCCTAATAAAACTTTTGAAAATTTTATCGTTGGAAATAGTAATAAATTAGCTTTTGAGGCATCAAATAAAGTTACTCAAGAAATTGCCCATTATAATCCACTTTATATTTACGGAGGTGTAGGAATGGGAAAAACTCATCTTTTAAATTCAATAGGCCTGAAACTTAAAAATTCTAATAAGGTTATGTTTATTTCTGCTGAGAGATTTATGTATCAATTTGTAAAATCTATAAAGTCAAATGATATGGTAAAATTTAAAGAATATTTTAGAAATACTGATATTCTGCTTATTGATGATATTCAATTCATGAATGGAAAAGAAGCAATGCAAGAGGAATTTTTTCATACTTTTAATGCATTACTAGATAAGGGTTCACAAATAATAGTTTCTGCTGATAGACCACCAAATAAACTTGTAAGAATTCAAGAGAGAATCAAATCTCGCTTCTCAGGAGGTTTAGTTGTTGATATTCAAAGCGCAGATTATAGTTTAAGATTTAATATTATAAGCAAACGTTGTGAAGAATTTAATTCTTTAAACCCGAATAATTTAATTATACCAGAGGAAATTAAAAAATTTTTAAGCAATGAAATAAGAGCAAGCATAAGAGAGTTAGTCGGAGCTTTAAATAGAATAATTTCGTTCTCTAAAATATATAACAAAGTCCCGAATATACAGGAGACAAAAATTATATTAAAAGATTTAATAAACTTACCGGAAAATAAAGTTACTATTGATGATATACAAACAGAGGTTTGTAAATTTTTCAAGATAAGTAAAAATGAAATGTTGTCACCTAGAAGATCAAGGTATTTAGTCAGACCCAGACAAACTGCAATATATCTTGCAAAATCTTTAACATCTAAGTCCCTGCCAGAAATTGGTAGAGAGTTTTCAAATAGAGATCATACTACAGTAATTCATTCAGTAAAAACTATAGAAAGACTAAGAAAAAATGATAACGAATTGAATGTAAATATTGATAATCTAAAAAATAAAATACTTTTTAACAATAATGAAATTTAGTGTTAACCAACAGGACATACAAACTTCTTTAAACTATTGTCAAGGAGTAATAGAAAAAAGAAGTACTTTGCCAATATTATCAAACGTTCTAATTGAAGCAAAAAACAAAATTCTCTCTCTAACAGCTACTGATCTAGATTTAATTTTTGTAAATAAAATACTTAATGTAGAGATAATGGAAGAGGGCAAAACGACAACATCCTCTTCAATAATGTACGATATAGTGAGAAAAATCTCGTCAGGAAAAAAAATAAATTTTTCAAAAGATGGAGATGCAAAAATAAGCTTAGAATCAGAAAATTCAAATTTTAATTTGAATTGTATAAATGCCTCGGAATTTCCATTAACTGAGGAAAATTTCAATGAAAACCAATTTAAACTTTACTCAAAGGATTTGTTAAAATTATTAAGCAAATGTAAATTTTCGATCTCTAATGATGAAACTCGACATTATTTGTCCGGTATATTTTTTCACACTACAGAAATAAATGAAAATAATTATTTAACAGCTGCAGCAACTGATAGTCATCGTATGTCAGTTTCAAAACTCAGACTAAAAGAGAAAATTAATTTTGAACCTATAATTCTTCCAAAGAAAACTATTTTTCAGCTTTGTTCCTTATTAGAAGATTTTGATGGAGATGTCATTATATCAAATATTAAATCAAAAATTAAATTTGAATTAAATAATAGTGTATTAATCTCAAAATTAATTGACGGAAAATTCCCTAACTATGTCCAGGTAATTCCAAAGGAAAATCAAAAAAAATTGGAAATTAGCTTAAAACAGTTTTTGAACTCAGTAGATAGAGTTGCTTCGGTCTCCTTAGATAAAAAAGATGGTGTGAAATTTAATTTAAAAAAAAACGAACTTAATCTATCTGTAAATAATTCAAATAGTGGAGATGGTAATGAAAATCTAAATGTAAATTTTGATCACGAAATGGATATAAGTTTTAATTCAAGGTATTTAATTGATGTAGCTTCTCAATTAGATGGTGACAAAATAGAAATTTATTTAAAAGATACGGGATCACCAGCTTTGATTAAAGATCCTAGTGATTTCGATAGTATTTATGTTGTAATGCCTATGAAGGGTTAAGCAATTTTATCCAGTTCTTTATACATTAAATTTTGTAAATTTGCTAAAAACGTTTCACTATTTAATCCTATATCTAGTGGTTTTAAAATTGATATTATTAATTTTTTGTTAGGCTTCATTAAGCCATGTTTAGGCCAAATATCTCCCGAATTGATAACTATGGGCAAACATTTAATCTGTAAATCATAAATTTTTGCAACACCTTTTTTAAAATTTGGTCTTTCATCTACTTTTTTCCTAGTTCCTTGCGGAAATATTATTAACGGATTACTATTCGTCTTAATAGAGTTTTCTACTTTTTCCATAAAATTTAAATTTTCTCTACTAATCCTATCCCTCTCAATTTCAATACAGCCAATTTTTTTTAGATAGGATCCAAATATAGGGATTCTAATCAGCTCCTTTTTAAGGATGAAATACGGAGAGTTAAATAACGTTTGTAAAAAATAAGTTTCAAACTCAGATTGATGGGTACAGGCTATAAAAAATTTCTCATTTTGATTAATATTTTCTTTTCCTAAAATAACAAATTTTGTTGATAGAAAAAATTTTAAACAGAAATAAGCCCAATATCCAATTAATTTACCACCAAAAGAAGCTGCTCTCTTTGGTAAAAATAAAGATGGCAAGAAAAACAAGCAAATTGTTATTAGACCCAAATAAAAAAAAAATTTAAAAATAAGGCTTCTAATCATTAAATTAAATTAATTCAGATATTTTTTGTCTTTTTTTAATTATTTTGTACTTTGATCCTTTTATTAAAATTTCAGGTGAGGACGGTCTAAGATTATAATTTGAGGATAGAACTTTACCATAAGCTCCTACGTCTCCAATTATTAATATATCTCCCTGTTTTAATTTTTGAAATTTTGGAAATATCCCAAAACTGTCTGTTGTTTCGCAAATCGGACCAACAAATTCATGTTTTTTATTAATAAAGTTTTTTGATTTAACTGCTGTCATTATTTTATGATTAGCTTTGTAAAGCGCTGGTCTTATTAAATCATTCATACCCGCGTCTAAAATAATAAATCTTTTTATGCCTCCGTCTTTGATATAAATAACTTTAGTTAAAAGAACCCCAGCGTTACCAATCAGTGACCTTCCAGGCTCAAAAATTATTTTAGAGTCATTTGATTTTAAAAAGTTCATAATTGATTTTTCATATTTATTGTAATTAATCTCTTTTTCGTTATTATATTTAATTCCCATTCCTCCCCCAAGGTCTACATACTCAAATTTGTATCCACAACGATCAATTGTATTTTGTATAATTTTAATCATTTTATCGTATGGTTTATTACTCGTTATTTGACTACCAATATGAACGCTCAAGCAAGAAATATTTAAATATCTTGAATTTTTGAATTTATTAACTATTTTCAAAAAATCCTTTAAACCAATCCCAAATTTATTTTCTTTTTTACCTGTAGATATATTTTTTAGTGTTTTAGCATCAGTATTTGGGTTTAGTCTTATCCCAATCTTTACTTTTTTATTTTTTTTCTTCGCAATCTTTTCAATTTCTATAACTTCATTTTCAGACTCCGCATTTATTAGCAATATCCCTTTTTCTATAGCGTATTTAATTTCATCACTTTTTTTTCCAACTCCAGAGAATACAATTTTTTTTGGATTAATACCCGCTTTAATGGCTAATATTAGTTCACCTAACGAAACAACATCCGCACCAATTCCAAATTTTTTCATAATTTTAATAATGTCTAAATTTGAATTTGATTTAACAGAAAAACATATTAAAGGATTTATTTTTTGAAAATTATTTTTAAATTTTTTTATATTATTTTTTATTTTGTTATAGGAATAAATATACGCTGGTGTACCCAATTTATCAGATAAATTTCGTATATAAATTGATTCAATTTTATATTTACCATTTTTATAATTCATTAAATTTTTTTTACCGTATTTTCAGAAATATTTATTTTGCCTTGGTATTTTGGATCACCTTTTTTTCCACATGAGGAAAAAATAAAAATAATCAAAAAAATTAATATTATCTTTACTTTCATAGCAATTCTTTCTTGTAAGATTTTATCATTCTTTTAATATTTTCAAAAGATGTACCACCATAAGATCTTTTCGAATTTATAGAATAATTTAAATTAAATATTTTTAACACATCTTTGTCTAATTTTGGCTCAATTTTTTTAATTTCTTTTATATCTAGCTCTTTAAAACTTTTCTTTTTTTTTTCGCAATAATTTACAATTTGGGCTGTAATATTATATGCTTTTCTAAAAGGATAATTTAACTCCCGTACAATATAGTCTGCTAAATCAGTTGAAGTTATGAAGCCTTTGTTACAAAGTTTTAGCATATTTTTTTCATTTATAATTAGATTGTTTAAAATTTCGTTAAAAACTAAAAGACTATTTTTTAATTTTTCAAAAACATCAAAAACAATTTTTTTATCATCTTGTAAATCTTTGAAATAAGATAGTGGTAATCCTTTCATTATAGTCAACATTGAAAACAGATTTCCATAAATACCTCCAGTCTGACCTCTTAAATATTCTAAGGGATCTGGGTTTTTTTTTTGTGGCATGATGGATGATCCTGTAACTAATTTATCTTTTAGATTAATAAGATTAAAAGCATCGGAGTTCCAGATAATTAATTCTTCAGCAAATCTTGACAAATGCATAGAGCATACAGTTGATGAATTTAGAAAATCAATAACAAAATCTCTGTCAGAAACAGTATCTATTGAATTTTTTGTTGGGTTAGAAAATTTTAATTTCTTTGTTGTATAATTTCTATCTATATTAAATGAAGTACCTGACAAAGCTGCGACGCCCAAAGGGTTTTCTAAAAGTCTTATTAAATTATTTTTAAATCTGTCTTTATCTCTTTTAAACATTTCAACATAGGCTAATAAATAGTGAGCAAACGATATTGGTTGTGCATTTTTTAAATGAGTAAAACCAGGCATAATAGTTTTTACATTTTTTTCTGAATTTTTTATAAGTAATTTTATTGATGTATTGATTATATTCAAAATTTCATTTGTACTTTTTCTCATCCATATTTTAAAATCTGTAATCACCTGATCATTTCTAGATCTAGCTGTATGGATGTAACCCGCATCTTCACCAATGATTTGAGATAACCTGTTTTCTATACTCATATGAATATCTTCATCATTTGGATTAAAAATATATTTCTTTTTTAGTATCTCGTTTCTAATTCTATTAAGACCAAAAATTATTTTATTCTTTATTTTAAATGAAATAATATTTTGCTTATTTAACATTTCTACATGTGCAATCGAACACTCTATATCTTCATTAAAAAGCTTTTTATCAATACTTAATGAACTTCCAACTTTATCAAAAAATGATGATTTTTTTTTATCAATTCTTGCATTCCAAATTGCCCGATTGTTTTTATTTTTTGCCATGTTAAAAGTTTTTAAATGAGTTTTAAAATTTTAAAAATTTTCATAATTATTTTATATCTAATATCACCAACAAAAACTTATTCAATAGATCAACCAATACTAAAAAACCTGATATTTCATAAACAACCAAAAAACATCAGTGATTTTGAATTTAAAAATATTGAAAATAAAACCCTCAAAATAAGTGATTTTAAGGATAAACTTGTCATTGTTAATTTCTGGGCAACCTGGTGCCTTCCATGTAAAGAAGAAATGCCATCATTAGATAAAATACTTGATAGTAATAATTTTAAAAATTTAGAAATTATTCCAATAAATATTGGAAAAGAAAATATTTCAAAGTCTGTTAGCTTTTTTAAAGAAACAAATATAAGAAATCTTAAAATATATTATGATAATAATTTTAATATACCAAAAAAACTTCTTCTCAGAGGAATACCAACAACATTAATAATTAACAAAGATGGAAAAGAATTCGCAAGAATACTAGGAGCAATCGATTTTCAAGATGATAAATTTTTAAAATGGTTAGAAAATTACAATTAAAAATGAAAATTTATGGAAAAGTTAATTCTAAATTCTGAAATTATAGAACCTAAAAGCGGAAATGTAAGTAAAGCAATTATTTTATTTCATGGTTACGGTGGGGATGGTAAAGATATTAGTGTGCTTTCAAATATTTGGAGCAGATATTTAAAAAATACTATTTTTATTTGTCCAGATGGTCATGAAAAATGTGAAATTAATCCTAACGGATATCAATGGTTTGATCTTTCAAAAGACGATCCTAACTATATTCTTGAACAGATATTAATTGCAGAAAAAAAAATTAATAATTTTATTAACCAGATTAAATATAATTATAATTTAAAAAATGAGGACATTTGTCTATCTGGTTTCAGCCAGGGATGTATGATATCTTTAAATGTGGGCTTAACATCAAAGGAAAATTTTAATTCAATTATAGGTTTTTCTGGCAAGATTATAAATAAAGAGGATTTATCAAATAGATTAAAAAATAAAACTAATGTTTTACTTTTTCATGGCAATTTAGATACGATAGTCCCTCCTAATAATCTATTAGATGCAAAAGATTTTTTAATTAGACATAAAATTAGGGTTCAGTCAAAAATGATACAAAATTGCGACCATACAATACCCGTTGAAGCATCAAGCAATGCATTGGATTATCTAAAAAAAAATTTAGAAAACAATTAATTAAATTTTTTCAAATTTGTAACATTGAATAATATATTTATATAGGCTAATATTTTAGTATGGAATTTACAGATGAGAAAATTTCTTTAGAAAAATGTCCTGCATTAGTTTTGAATGCAGATTACAGACCTCTTAGTTATTATCCACTTTCATTATGGAGCTGGCAAGACTCTATTAAATCTGTTTTTTTGGATCGCGTTTCTATAGTTAGTTATTATGATAGAGTGATCAGAAGCCCATCATTTAGCATGAAGCTTCCAAGTGTTATTGCTTTAAAGTCTTTTGTGAAGCCACAAACTAATCCAAACTTTACAAGGTTCAATGTATTTCTCAGAGATAAATTTATGTGTCAATACTGTGGGAGTTCAAATGAATTAACTTTCGATCATTTACTGCCTAGGTCAAAAGGTGGAAAAACAGACTGGGATAATGTTGTAACTGCATGTTCATCCTGTAATGTAAAAAAAGGTGGAAGGTTGTATGAAAATTCTGGGATGAATTTAAATCAGAGACCTTTTAGACCTACAACTGAAGATCTTCATAAAAATGGAAGAAACTTTCCACCAAACTTTCTTCATAAAAGTTGGATGGATTATTTATATTGGGATGTAGAGTTAGAGCCTTAATTATATTTTTTCAGATATAGTTATTGCAATTCTTGATCCTGTTTTAATAGCCTTATCTAGTATTGAATACAAACCGTCTTTACTTGCACCATTCTCGTATGCAATATCTTTATGATGGAGCTCATCCTCTCTAAATTTAATAATTTTTTTCTTCAATTCTTTTTCATCTTCACCCAGTTTATTAATCTGATTTTGGTAATGTTCATCAATTACTTCCTCAACTGATGCAGTGCATAACATTGCTGCTTTATTTCCAAGAATTGTAGATCCAAAACCAAGACCAACACCTAATAAATCCCATAATGGTAAGAACTTTGTTGGTTTTATTTTTCTTTTTTTAATCTCTTTATCAAAATATTCTGCATGCTCTTCTTCATGCACCTTCATTTCCTCTATTTTATTTTTTAAATCATCGTTTTTCATGATTGTTTTTAAAGCTAGAAGTTGTCCTTCATATATTTTAATTGCACCTCTCTCACCAGCATGGTCAACCCTTATAAATTCTTCAACTAATTTTTTGTCTGTTTTTTTCATAAACGATAATCCTTATAGATATAATAACAACAATTAAAGATATAAGTACATTTATAGTCGCAAGAGACAATCCAAATATCCTAAAATTAACATCTTTACAATTTGGTGGAACCTCACTTAATTTCTTTAATAACAGATTTTTATCAATAATATTAATATTATCTACAGTACATCCACTAAATTCAGGAAAAATGTTATTTTCAATACCAACATGATATGCTGAAATTACAATACTGATTAAAAAAATAATTATTAAAGAGTAAATCCAAATCTTTGCATATGGATTTTTATAACCAGCAAAACACAAGAAAATTGATACCACGTAAGGTATTCTTTGATATTTGCATAGCACACAAGGCTGTGCACCAATTACATATTCAATATATATCGCGCCAATCAAAATAGTCACGCTTAATAATGATATAAGGAGGTAAAAGTTTTTAATATTATATTGTTTTTGCATTTAAGAATTAAACTTAACTAGATAATTATAAATAAAATAAGCAGTAATAATCAAAATTATTGCAATTATAGATGAGACTAATAATAATCTTTTTTCAATTATATTTTTCATTTTAGGTCCAAAGTTTCCTATTAGAAAAGCAATTATAAAGAAACGAGAACCCCTAGTAACTGCTGAAACCAAAAAAAAATAAAAAGGATTAAAGTTTACAAATCCACTTGTTATTGTTAAAAGTTTAAAAGGAACTGGTGTAAAGCCAGCGATTGCTAATAATGTTATCCAAGCAATCACTCCCCCCTCAGATGATACTTTATCTTTTAAAAAGGATGCATTATCAACACCGTATAACTCAAAAATTTTCAAGCCAATTTCGTTAAAAAAAACAAAACCAATTAAGTATCCTAAACAAGCTCCTAAGACTGACCCTATAGTTGCAATCAAGGCTATCCTAACCCACTCATTTTTTTTTGCAATAGTCATAGGGATAATAAAAACATCAGGTGGAATAGGAAAAATGAAACTTTCAATAAATGATATGAAACCTAAAAAAGTTTTAGATCTTCTATGTCCAGCTAGCCTAATCGATTTATGATAAAGTTCTTTAAACATATTTTCTTTTATTACATTAATTTTTTTTTTATACTATTATTTATTAATAATAACTTGAAAAAAAGGGCGAATGGCGGAACTGGTAGACGCGTTGGACTCAAAATCCAATAGTAGCAATACTGTGAGAGTTCGATTCTCTCTTCGCCCACCAATTATAAAATTTTGTTTAGTAAATTCTTTGTGATCAAATATAATAATTTTTTAAATAAAGTTTTATGATTAATCTTAGCAATATAAATAGTCTTTTAGAGCTATTTATTAAAAAATACGAAGAACAATCGGATAAAAATTCGATATTACTTTCATCTCTTAGCAAACCCTTAAATGATTATAGTTGGGAAAAAACAATAAATTCAATTTACAATTTATCAGAGGAAATAAATAAATATGTAAATATTGGAGATAGATGTTTATTAATTTCTGAGAATAGACCCGAATGGTTCATTACTGACCTTGCAATTATGTTAACAAGAGCAATTACAGTTCCATCATACACAACTTACGCTGAGAGAGATTATGAATATATTTTAGATGATTGTAAGCCTTCAGTCGTTTTTGTTTCAAATCAAGAACAATTTATTAAAATAAAAAACATTGTTAAAAATAAAAGTTATATTAAAAAAATCTTTTCATTTGAAAAATTAGAAAATCAAGAGAGTATTAAAAATATAGAAGATATATTTAATAATAAAAAAAAATATAAATATACAATTCCAGAAATAAAGAGAGTAGATCCCGCATGTATAATTTATACATCCGGAACTCAAGGTAATCCAAAAGGCGTTATCCTTAGTCATGGAGGAATATTAAGTAACTGCGAGGGTGCCGTTGAGCTTTTGAAACCATTAGTAAAAAAAAATCAAACAAGATTTCTTACTTGGTTACCATTATCACACTCTTATGAGCACACAGTCCAATTTGTACAAATAACCGTCTCTGCACAAATATATTATGCAGAAAGTATTGATAAGCTTATCAAAAATATGAGCGATTGCAGTCCCGAAATCATGACTGCAGTCCCAAGATTCTATCTAAATTTGTACCAAAAAATAAATGCGAGTTTTAAAAAAACTAAAGGTATAAAAAAAATCTTAATTAATAAAACATTAAATATTGGAATAAAAAAAATACAAAAAAAACCTCTCAATTTTATCGAAAAAATAGAAGATATTTTTTTAGAAAAAATTGTACGAAAAAAAATCAAATCTCAATTTGGAGGATCTCTGAAAACATTTGTTTCTGGTGGAGGAGCACTCGATAAACAAGTAGGATATTTTTTAAATGCAATTGGCTTGCCTACACTGCAAGGATATGGTCTTACAGAAACATCTCCTGTTGTAAGCTGTAATCCTATAAATGATATAAGAGTAGATACAGTAGGACCACCATTCAAAGGTATTGAAATAAAAATTGCAGATGACGGCGAAATTTTAGTAAAAGGAGAAAATGTTATGATTGGTTATTGGAATAATAAGACAGAAACTGAAAAGGTATTAAAAGATGGTTGGCTTTACACAGGCGATATAGGTGTTTTTGAAAATAATTATCTAAAAATAACTGATAGAAAGAAAGATATTATTATTTCTCCTGGTGGAGATAATATTTCTCCATTAAAAATAGAAAATGAATTAACAAACTCTGAATTTATAGATCAAGCAATTGTTTATGGAGATAACAAACCTTATTTAGTTGCATTATTGGTTATAAATCAAGATGAAAATGAAATATCAAATGATAAAATTGAAACAGAAATAAATAATATAAATAAAAAACTATCTAAAATAGAAAATATTAAAAAGTTTTTGACTACAAAAGAAAAATTTTCAATTGAAAATGGAATGTTAACTCCAACATTAAAGTTAAAAAGATTTAAAATTATACAAAAATATAAAAATTTATTTGAAAACCTTTATTAATTATCATTTCAAATGATTGTTTATTAATCGCAATTTATCTAACTTTTTTTGAATTGATAAAAAAAAAATTAATAATTTTTTTTTATTAAAATTTTTTAATTAATTAAAGAATTGACATAACTATTTAAAAAAAATAAAAATTAAATAACTACGAATCAAATAAGATTCGTAAAAAAAAAGGGAGCTAAAAATGGCTAAAAGAAGAAAAAAAGCTAAAAAGAAAAAGAAAGCTAAAAAAGCTAAAAAAAGAAGAA
>MDSZ01116801.1_pt1 | contig 18707 bp, 16 predicted proteins | sample 811201 | NCBI WGS metagenome assembly MDSZ01 (sample SAMN05326647, study PRJNA326480) | marine metagenome | isolation source: seawater | place: Indian Ocean: North | collected 2010
AGTAAGTATTTCTCTTTAATTGGTTGTTTGCTTAGTTTAGGGTAAATACAACTAGATCCTAAAAAAATTAAATTTTTAACTCCATTAAGATAGCTTGCATGAATGACGCTGTTTTGTATTGCCAAATTATCATAAATAAATTCCCCTCTTAATCTATTATTTACCTCTATGCCCCCAACTTTGGCGGCAGCTAAAACTACTGCATCTGGTCGAATTTTTTTAAAATATTTTAAAACTTTTTCTTGATTCCTTAAATCTAAATCTTTTTTTGATTTAGTAAAAATTTTTTTATAATTTAAAAATTTAAGTTTTCTACATATAGCAGAGCCAATTAATCCGTTGTGACCAGCAACAAAAATTTTGGAATTTTTGTTAATCATCTAAATATTTAAATTCATAGGATATCATATCTTTAACTAGTGATTTAATATTATGTTTGGGTTTCCATTTTAAAACTTTACGGGCTTTCGAGAAATCCCCTTTTAATGTATCAACCTCTGCGGGTCTTAGATATTTTTTATTACATTCAATGATGCAATTATTTTGGGTATTATAACCTTTTTCATTCAAACCTTTACCTTTCCATCTTATTTTCAGTTTAAGTTCTTCTGAGACTAAATTAATAAATTCTTTGATAGAATATTGCTTGCCAGTACATATTACAAAATCCTCAGGTTTATTATTCTGTAATATTTTCCACATTGCCTCTACATAATCTTCTGCGTGACCCCAATCCCTTTTAGCGTATAAATTTCCTAGTATTAATTTTTTTTGTTTTCCAATTTTAATTTTACATAATGCTTGAACAATTTTTTTTGTTACAAAGGTTTCTCCCCTTAGTGGACTCTCATGATTGAATAAAATCCCATTACAAGCAAATATATTATAAGATTCTCTATAATTTACCGTGATCCAATGAGAGTAAACTTTTGCAACACCATATGGACTTCTTGGATAAAAAGGTGTTTTTTCTGTTTGAGGAGTTTCCACGACTTTCCCAAACATTTCTGATGATCCTGCTTGATAAAACTTAATTTTTTTTTTTGATTGAACTATTGCATCTAAAATTCTTAAAGTACCGAGAGCATCTACATTAGTGGTGTATTCAGGTAATCTAAATGAAACTGCTACATGTGATTGAGCAGCTAAGTTATAGATTTCATCAGGTTTAATTTTGTTGATAATTTTAAAAATTGAAAGAGAGTCTGAAATATCACCATAATGAAGAAAAAAATTCTGTTTTTTTGAAAAAGGTTCTTTGTATATATCGTCTATTCTGTAAGTGTTAATTGTAGAATTTCTTCTCTTGACACCGTGAACAATATATTTTTTTTTTTAGTAAAAATTTAGATAGATATGCTCCATCTTGACCAGTTACACCAAAAATTAAGGCAATTTTTTTTTTTTCATTGTTTATAATTAAAACATTCTTATTCTTTATTATCTTTATTTAATATATTCAATTAAATAATTTTACTTGGAAGATTTTTCGTAAAATTTTAATAAATATATAAATCAAATTAATTTTTAAGTTATTTTCTCTAATCGATTTTATTACCTCATAATTTGAGGCAATAATATTTTTTAAGGATTTGGTGCTTGTCCCACCTGACCTCATTACAACTAATATCTTATCCAAATATAGTGATTTAACTTGATTTATACCAAATATTCTAAGCATAAAATCAAAGTCTGCAGCAATCTTAAATTTTTCTTTATATAATCCATATTTTCTAAATACATTTTTTTCCAAAAAAAGACTCGGATGAGGTGGATGCTCATATCTCAGATAGTTTTTTTTAGTTAAATTTCTAGATTTGAAATATCTTAAAATTTTTTTTTTATTATATCTGCTAACAATATTAACATTTGAATAAATCGCTTTAATATCGTTATTTTTTGTAAAAGTTTTTTGTAATATATTTAATACATTTTTATTAAAAAAGTAATCATCAGAATGCAGTAATCCTATATATTTATTTTTTGATAACTTGATACCAAAATTTATCGCTTGATATATTGAAAAATTTTTTTTTTGAAATAACTTAATATAATTATTATCTCTTTTAAATTTTTTTATAATTTTGATTGTTTGATCAGTTGATCCTCCATCTATAATTAGATGCTCTAATTTTTTTTTGTTAAAATTCTGTTTTTGAACAGATTTAAGACAATCTAAAACAAATCTTTCATTGTTAAGAACGGTGGTTATAATTGTAAATGTCATTTATTTATTAAGTTAAGTATTTTTTCTTTTTCTATTAAAACTTTCTGATGAAATGTTGAACAAAATTTAAATTTTGAATTATCAATATATTTTAAGTTTCGATAAAGTCTATAAAAACTACTTTTTTTAAAATTAATATTCTTTCCTAAATTGAAATAGTATTTCTTATTCAAGGTTTGAATTTTAATTAATCTTTGTTTTTTTAAACTATTAGTTATCAAGAATTTTATTTTAATTTTTTTAAATTTATATTCTACTTCTAAATTTTCTGTATATCTTGCTTTACGATCTTTATTAATTTCAAGGTTTCTTATCTTAAAACTTGTATATTTTTTTTTGGTAAAAAGAATAATTGATAATGGATGATCTAACCATTCTTTAAAAATCTGATTTTTTATTTTATACTTTTTAAAATTATTTGAATAAACAATATCTAAATTTATTTTTTCATTTTTGTATTTATTTAATATTCTATTAATCTTGTCAAAATCGTAATTAAATAAATCAATATAGTTTACTAAATATTTACTTTTATTAACAAATTTAATTTTTTTGAATTCTTCAGAACTATTTACAATTGGTTTTTCAACAATGAATTTAATATTCAATTTTAAAAAATAATTACAATATTTAAGATGTGTTTTAGTTGAGGAACAAATATGAGCTGTTTGAGATTTGTTTAAATATTTCTTAAATTCCCACTTATCTAGTTTTTTATATTTAGGATAAAAAATAAATTTTTTTTTTTTACTTATAACAACAATTTGTTCAGCAACTTTATATTTTTTCAGGAAAAAAAGTATTTTTTTTGCCCATTTTCCGTTTCCTACTATAATATGATTTTTTAACATGAATAAAACATTATCAATTATTGTACCAGTTTATAACGAAGTTAAAACAGTATTAATAGTTTTGAAAAAATTAAAAAACTTAAAACTTTACGATAATTATAAATCACAAATAATTGTAGTCGACGATAATTCTGATGACGGGACGGTAGAAGTATTAAAAAAAATTAAAAATAGTAAAGATTTTCAAGATACAACTTTTATATTTAAAAAAAAAAATATTGGAAAAGGAGACTCTCAAAAAATTGCTATACCACTTTGTATAGGTGACTTTACAATTATCCAGGACGCAGATTTAGAATATAATGTTGAAAATATAAATTCTTTGTTAAAATTAATTTTAGAAAAAAATTTTGATGCAGTTTTGGGTCATAGAAAACTGAAAAATACTAAAATATATAGTGCGTATTTTATATTTCACAAGTTAGCAGTAATAACATTAACAATAATTACAAATTTATTATATAAAAGCAATTTTAAAGATGTGTGCACCTGCTATAGATTGGTCAAAACCTCCATTCTTAAAAGTTTAAAAATCAATGGTGAACGATTTGAATATGATTTTAGTATGATTAATCAGCTAGCAAAAAAAACCAAAAATATTGGAGCTATTCAGATTGATTATACGAATAGATCCTTTAAAGAAGGTAAAAAAAATACTTGGATAGTTGGAATTTATGCGCTTAAAAGAATTATCCTAGACAGATTTACTTTTTAATAATTTTAACTTTTGGAAACGGAACAATAATTAATTTGTCTTTAAAATCTTTATTAATTCTCGTAATAATACTCTGTGCAAAATTCCATGCAAAGATTATAATGGCATCAAATCTCCTAGTTTTTAAATTTTTATAACTAATAATTTTAATATTTTTTCCTGGAGAGTATCTATTTTGTTTTAAATAATTATCATCGACTACAAATGGAACAATTTTATTATTTATATTGAATTTATAAGAAAAGGTTGTCAATTTTGCAGGAGCTCCAAAACCTACTAAATTTTTTTTTTGTTTTTTTAAACTTTTTAAAATTTTTGAAAGTATATTTTTTTGATTATTAATTCTTTTCATATAATTATCATACAATCTTTCTGAAAAAAGCCCTTTATTGTTTTCTAATACAATTTGGCTCTTTATTTTTATGTTATTGACTTTTTTTCTTCCAAGGTGTGAAACATAAACTCTAATCGATCCACCTTGAGCTTTTACTAAATCAAAATCAAACACCTGGAGATTATTTTTTTTTGCAAATTTTATTAATGGCCTTATGGCATGATAAGACATATGCTCATGATAAATTGTATCAAAGGTTAGTTTATTAATTACATCGAGTAAATATGAAACTTCAAATACAAAGATACCATTATCATCAAGTATATTTTTTACTCCTTTAAAAAAATTATCTACATCAGGTATGTGTGCGCAAACGTTATTGGCTGTGATTAATTTAAATTTTTGATATTTATTTTTTAAAAAAAAACTATTTTTGTAATTAAAAAATAATGTATTTATTTTAATTTTCTTTCTTTTATTTAAACTCCTTAGATTTTTTGCTGGTTCAACTCCAACGACATTACTAAATTTTTTTTTAGTGAAATTTTCTAAAAATGTACCATCGTTACAAGCAATATCCAAAATTAAATCTTTTTTTTTTAAATCAAATTTTTTAATCATTTTATTTGCATAATCTTCAAAATGTTTTCTTAGTACGTTTGATGTCCCACTCACATATAAGTAGTTACTAAATATTGTTGATGGATTAACTAATTCACGTAATTGTAAATGGCCACAAGATTTACATAAAACAACTGTCAATGGAGAAAAAAATTCAACTTTTTTTTTTTCTGGATAAGAATTTGCTAATGGTGTTTTTCCAAATTTGAGAACAATCTTTAAGTTACTAGCCTTACATAAAGTGCAAATTTTTCTTATTTTTATCTTACTATTTTTAGAATCTGTTGTTATCATTCATAAAGTCTATTCTTACTGTATCTTCCTCATAAGTTTTTTGATCCCTAGGATTTTTACTCAAGCACAGAATTTCTGTTTCTTCAGTATACAACATTGCGTGATCAATCATCGGACCTGTAAATAACAAATCGCCCTTTTTAACTATTTTCTTCTTTGTTTTCTCTGACGAGTTTGTTTTTCTAAAATAATATTCAAAAGATCCTTTTATAACGTAAATAAAATGCCAATCCTTTTTATGGTAATGATTAGCTCTCCAAGAATTTGTTTTTGAAACTATTAAAGAGGCACTTTTCATATTTAAATCACTTAAAGGCTGAATGATACCTCTAGAATCTTCATACCCGCTAGGTAATTCAACCAAATCTTTATTTAAAAAATCTTCCTCGGTCATGAATATCTCCTTTTTTATTAGATTGCATATTTACAACATTATTGTCATTAATTTTTATTTTACTGGCTTTTGCAAGTGTTATTTACTAGAAAAATAGAAGCTTTTTTAGGTTTATTTTCTATTAAAAAATTTCTTACTTTTTTTTCAAAATAAATTTCATTTATTTTTGTTTTTTCAATACATTCTATTAATTTATCATCATTGTTTGTGATTATAATCTTAATCTTATTTTCATTTATGAAATTTGAAAGATTTTTTTCATAATCATTTTTATTTAGAATGCTCTTTACATCAATATATCTAGTGGAAAAGACATTTTTATTTGAATAAATACTTGGCCTTGCATCATAGAAGTTTAAAATATTTTCTTGTAAATTTAATTTATTTAATCTTTGGTTATTAATAAATGTATATGAAAAGTTTTTTTTATAATTAAATGTATTTTTTAAAACATTTAATTCAATGTAAGATTTAAAGATGAATATTAAAGTGAAGATAATTAGAAAAAATAATTGTAAAATTGATGTCCATAAAATTAATCTATTTTTTTGATTACAAAAAAAAGCAAGAATTAAAAAAATTTCTATAAAATATCTTGATAAAACTTGTCCGGTGCCCAATATTATAATTGCCAATAAAGCAGGAATATAATTTAATTTTTTTTGTAATTCTAAATTAAATAATAATAATAAAAAACACAATCCTAGAGAACTTGTTAGCTTAGAGATATTTATAGGGAAAAAGGGTAATAAAACATTCTTAAGTTTTCCATCCAACCATCCCTCTGAGGATCTAATTGAATAAATAAAGGGTTCAAATATTTCGCTATTATTTAAAAAAATGTTTGATAATAGCGGACTTACAGGATTTCCAAATAGAATAAATTTTACATAAAAAATAGGAAAATAAATTGTACAAAAAACAATTAATGAAGAAAAAAAATAAACTTAATTTTTTTTAAATTAATCATAAAAAAATATATGAATAATGGAACACTATACAAAATGTATGAAATTTTTCCCGATGAGTAGAAGAAGATTAAAATTATAAATAAAAAAATTTCTATATTTGACTTAATTTTTTTATAGTGGACTAAATAAAACAATAACAAAAATAATAATCCAAAAAATATTTGAAGTTTTTGCGTTGAAACAAAAAAAATAATTAATGGACAAGATAATAATATTAAAGAAAATAATTTTTTTTCCTTTAAAAAAAATAAAGAAAATATAATAATTGATACTATATTCAATTGTGCTCCAAAATTATCAGATCCAAAAAAAATAGAAAAAAAAAGTAATAACTCAGAATTTGATAAAAGTGAGAATTCTAAAAATTTATATAGACTTATTTCATCTTTAATTCCATTTTCAAATAAATATAGAATTGAATTAAGATGATAAGCTATACTATCTGCATCAGATAATGGTAAAATAGCTATCAAATATAATAATGCCAATGTTATTGTTATTAGTAGAAAAAATTTTTCTTTAAAATTAAAATTTTTAGTTTTAAGGTAAAAATAATTTAATAAATCTCTATTAAAAAAAATAAAAGTAATTTTTCCTAAAATTAATGAATATAAAATATACTTAAAATGTTCTTGAATATTTAAAATTAATGAAAAAATTATTATTAATGAATAAATAAAAAAAATTATGTAAAAACTGATAAGAAAATTCAAATTTCCAAATAAATAAATTTTTTTTCTATTTAAATACTCTGATAAAATTGATGAAAATGTTACAGTTAGCAAAAGAAACAAAAAACTTAAAATAAAATTTTGATAGAAATTGTATGAAAAATATGTTGTATACATTTGATAATATTATATGACCTATAATAATAAATATAACGCTTTAGACAAAATAATTGCCAGCTTTAGGTCTAAAGAGATAAATAAAAATATCAACTTAAAAGGTAAAAAAATACTTGATTTTGGATGTGGATCTAATTTTAATGAACTTAAAAATAGATATCATGAATGTTCTCATATCACGTTAGTAGACAAAATTGGTAACGAGTTCATAGAAAATAATTTTAAATTTATCAACTTTGATGGTGACTTAAAAAAATTAGATGAATCTATACCTGATAAATTTTTTGATCATATTTTTTTATTAGCTGTAATAGAACATCTAGATAAGCCTGAAATAATTTTAAATATTTTAAAAAGAAAACTTACAAATGATGGTTACATCTTTTTAACCGCACCGGGAAAGAAATCTAAATGGATACTAGAGTTTATGGCTTTCAGATTAAAAATAATAAATGCAGAATTAGTTAGAGAGCACAAGAGATATTATGATTTAGATGAATATAAAGAACTATCCACTTTAACAAATATGAGAATTCTTAAATTTTACTTTTTTGAATTAGGATTAAATACTGTATGTTTATTGAAATAATTTTTTATAAAATTTCATCCTGACAGTACTTGTACTAAAATTAAGTTTAAATTTATTAATATTTTTCTTTAAATATTCTATCTCAGTTTTAAAACTTGAGAATTTACAGTTTTTGCCAAAATATTTTTTAAAAACTTTTGAACCAACAATATAATTTCTTTTATCGAAAAATTTATCGTTGAAATTAATCATATTTCTCTTTTTTTTAAGTATTTTACAAATTTGTAATGCAATGTCTTTAATTGTAGAATTAAAGGATACTAAGTTACAGATAAACGAGGGTAAATTATCTTTTTTAATTATAATTTCATATATTCTACATATATCTCTTACTGAAATAAATGGTCTAAACTGTTTGCCATCTCCATCAATAAAGATTTTTTTATTCTTGATCAATTTTAACACAAATATATTGATTACAAGATCTAGTCTCAAAGTGTTAGAAAAACCAAACAAAGTTGCATTCCTTAAAATATTGACTTTAAAATTCCTATTTCTCATTTTATAGATTTTTTTTTCTGCCGCTAAATTTGCTTTCGCATAAGTGCTCAGGGGATTTTTCTTACTATCTTCATAAACTTTTTGTTTATTAAATCCGTAAACTGAACAAGTAGAATTAAATATATATCTTCTAATTCCAGCTTTTTTTGCTTTTTTTGCAAAGGTGTATCTATTATGATAATTAACGTTCCAAGTATATTTTGCATTTAATTCTGATGATGGATCATTTGAAATACCATTCAGATCACAAACTACGTCTACACTTTTAAAATCTTTAATACTTACCTCGGAAATATCTTTGTTAATAAATTCTAAATTTTTATTATTCTTTATTTTTTTTTTATTTTTGAGTATCCAGGGAAAATAAAATTTATCATATATTAAAACTTTATAATTTTTTAAAAGCTCTTGTGCCATAAAAGTACCAAGATAACCTGCACCACCTGAAATTAAAATTTTTTTCATGTCAATTCTTGATCCTTCTAAATTCAAAAGCTATAAATGCATAAATAAACCAATAATAAATACCATTCCAAGTAGAAAAAAAAGAACCTGTGGTTTGAAATGGAAAAAATAACATTAAAAAGCTACAAAATATTGCTAATGATAAATTTTTTGTTTCATTTGTTTTATAAATATTAAAAATAAATTTATAAAATATAAATAAATTAAATAAAACAAATGACAAGAATAATAATAATCCACCCTCTGAAATAATTTCTAAATAAATATTATGTGGATGAGTGTTACACCTTACTTTTTTACTTTTTGAATTTATGTTTTCATATTTTTTGTCATTACATTTTTCTCTAAATGTTTTTATTCCTGATCCTAATATTGGATTATCAAGAAAAATATGAAATGAGGTCAAATAATGGGCGCCCCATCTACTATCAAAAAATACTCTTTCATCTTGGAAATCTTTTTTATGTTTTTTTTCTAAATTTATTTTATTACTAATTCCTATTTGATCTAGGCTTCTGATGATCAAATGATTCTTGATACTTTCATTACTTGAAATTAATGAAATACAAAATATTAAAAAGATTAATAAGTATAAAACTTTTGTTTTGAAAGTAATTTTAGATAAGAAAGATATGAAAATTCCACAAATAAAAACTAGCATTACTGAAGCCATTCTTTCTTTTGAAAGTAGAGTTATTGCTAAAATAAAAAGAAGATATGAAAAGAGAAAAAAATGATTTTTACGTGCTAAAATTAAGAATATTAAAGATATAAAAAAAAATTTTGATAAATAAGATCCAACCACGTACTCATTTCTAAATGGACCGTTTAATCTTTGACCATGACTTGTATTAGGCTTAATACCAAATATATCTGATCCATTTATATATTGATATAAAGTATCTCCTGCGACAAATACCAAAATAAAAACTAAAAATTTAGAAAAATTTAATAAAAATTTTTCATCATTTTCTATGCAGTATAATATTGCTAACATTAAGAAAAAATAACGAATTAAACCTAAGGAAGAAATCAGTGAAAGCTTAAAATTTCCTGAAAATATAACATTTAAAATGATTATTCCGAGAAAGAAATAGAAAATAAAGAAAATTTTTTGATAACTTTTGAATAGTAACCTATTAAAAAAAAAAATTAGAAACAGATTGCCAATTATTAATAAACAATTAATATTAACTATGCCACTTCCTAATATCAAAGATATTGGAAGAAAATACAATAAAACTTTTAAAGTATTTATTAAGTTAAATTGATCTAATAATATTTTTTCTGAAAATGATTTCATTTAGAGTTTACTTCTATAATAGATGAACTATTTTTATATAGTTATTTTATAAATATTGATAATATTTAATAAAGTTTATGATATTTTTGTGGCTTAATATAATTTTAATACTTTCAAGTATTTTAGCTATAATATTTGTGGATAAAATTCCTAAAAATATAGTAGTTTACGACAAACCCGATAATTTTAGAAAAATACACTTAATTCCAACACCACTGTTCGGTGGTTTAGTTTTTTACGTAAATATATGTATAAACACAATTTTTTTTTATAATGAACTAAATTTTGGTTTGAGATTAATAATATTGTTATTATTACTTTATAGTTTTTTCTTCTCAATAGGATATATCGATGATAAATTTTCAATATCCCCTGGAAAAAAAACTATCTATATTTTATTAATATTATTTTTGACTATACCACTTCATGAAAAAATAATTGTTAATGAATTAATTTTTAAAGATTTAAAATTAGTTGTTAATCTAAATCAAGCCAATATTTTTTTTACAATTTTTAGTATTTATTTTTTCTTTAATTTAATTAATTTCTCTGATGGTGCGAATGGTATAACCACCTCGCTTTGCATATATTGGTTAATAGTATTTGCAATTTTTGGATCCTTAAATCCTTTTTTTATTTATTCATTAATTATTATTTTATTTTTAATTTTAATTTTTAACTTAAAAAACAAAATATTTCTTGGTAATAGTGGCTCAAGCTTATTATCTATAGTTTTTGCAAGTTTATTTATAATAAATTACAATATAGATAAATCAATCAAATGTGATGAAATTCTATTGATGATGTTCATTCCAGCCATAGACTCATTAAGAGTAACAATTGAGAGAATAATTAAAGGGAACTCTCCATTAAAACCTGATATGAGGCATCTTCACCATCTTTTAATAAAACAATTTAATAAAAATACAGTATTTATTCCATATATAATTTTATCGTCTTTACCGTTTTTATTAAGTATTTTTTTTAACACGTTTATTATCTTAATTTTATCTTTAATTTTTTATTTTATCATTTTCTATTTTTTTAATACAAAATAGTTTTATTGTGATAAATTTAATAAAATACAAACTAATAAGATGGATAGAACGATTTCCATTAATTTCAATTTTAATATATAACAATGCAAACAAACTAAAATTTTTTTTACCTCATGAAAAAGACTATTATGGTATTTTGAAAGTTTGTAGAATTTCAAAACATAAATCTTTTATAGATGTAGGTGCTAATATAGGTATATCAACCATGGGTTTTAGAAAATTGGGATTTACTAACCCTATATACCTTTTTGAACCAAATTTTTTTTTATACAAAAATTATTTAAAAAAAATAAAAAAAAATTATAAAGATATTTACATAAATAATCTTGCTTTAAACAATAAAAAAGAGAGAAAAAAGTTATATATAGCGTATTACAAAGGAAAGACTATTCACTTTTTGAGTAGTTTTGATAAAAAATATATAATTAATTCTATAAAGATTACTTTTTTAAACTTAAAAAAAAGAATTAGTATCATAAAAAAAGATGTATCTTGTGAAAAATTTGACTCGATAAAGGTAAAATACCCACCTGACTTTATTAAGTTAGATACTGAGGGACATGATCTTAATGTATTACTTGGTATGAAAAAAACAATTAGAAAGCATAAACCAGTATTTTTAATAGAGTACAATTTAAAAATTTTTAATAAAATATGTAGATATTTAAAGTTTTATAAACCTTACATTTATGACTATAAAAATAATAATTTTTTGAGTATTAGTAATAAAAATAAATCTCAAATATCAAGAACTTCTGAACATAATTTACTTACTAATAGGAATATTTTTTTTATTCCAATAAATAGAAAGTTCATTAAGAAAACATGATTACTATAACAAGTCACTTTTTTTTATTTTTATTTTTATCATTTTTTAATGGTAAGATTTTTTTAAAAACATTTAATTATAATAAACTTAAACTTAATTTTTTTGAGATTTCCATATTTGGTATTATTATAACTTCTTTTATCGCGCAAGTTATTAATTTTTTTTTCTCTTTAAATGATTATGTTATTATTTTTAATTTATTAATAATATCAATCTTTTTTTTTTTAAAAAGAAACAAACTGGATTTTTCTTTAAATAAGTTTGACCCTCTAAATATAATTCTTTTTTTATTAGTAATTTTACAAATATACGGGAGTGAGTTTTCTGATGATTTAAATCACTATCATTATAGCTACATAAAAAATACTGATAGTTTTAATTATATTATTGGATTAGGTCACCTACATCATAATTTTGCAAACTCTTCAATTTGGCTAATAGCTCACTCATATTTCAATTTTAATTATTCAAGTCTCCAAGATATTCATGTTTTAAATGCTCTAATTTTATATCTTTTCTTTTCAACATTTTTAAACGAAATTAAAAATAATATTTCAAAAAAAAAGTATAATTTTTTACCTTTTATTCTTTTAATTTTAATTTTTGTTTTATTAAAATATACAAGATTAAAAGAATTTGGAATTGATAGACCCTCATTTTTAATAATGTATTTTATAATTTTTTTTTATTTTAAAAATTTTTTTTGTAATAATTATGATGAATTCATAGATAAAAAAATAATTTTTATAGCATATTTAAGTATGTTTATTTTTTTTATAAAGATAACATATTTTTTTATAGGCTTAATACCTATCTACTTAATATTTAGGTATCGCAGATTTAAGATATTAAAAAGTATAGAAATCTTACCAGTTTATTTTATTGTTTTAAGTTTTTTTATAAAAAACATCCTAATTAGTGGATGTTTAATTTATCCTATTCCATCTACGTGCGTAGAATTATTAAGTTGGAACATAAAAGAGATAGCAGAAAAATGGTATTTAATGGGAGAAATATTAAATAAAGCTTGGTGGAAATATGAAGGTGATCTAGATGAGTTAACTTATATTTCTAATTTTAATTGGTTAAAAACTTGGTTTTATTCAATTAAGATTGAACTTTTAGAATTTTCACTTACAACCTTTATAGCAACTATTCTCACAATTTTTTCATTTAAAAAAATTAGAATAAAATTGGAAAAAGACGAAATAATCCAATCCAATATTATGTTTAAAATATTTTTTTTAATCTTTTTAATTTCATTTTCTGTATTTATCTTCAAACTCCCTGTAATTAGAATGTCTCACTATTTATTTATTTTAATATCAATTTTATTTTTAATGAAATTTTATTCAAAATTTAAGTTTGAATATAATAAATTTTTATTCATAGCTATATTATTAGCTATTACTTTTAATGGATATAAAAATTTATTAAGAATATACAATTATAATTTTGAAAATAATCCACTTAAAACAATTGAGATTATAAAAGGTAAACAGATTGAGAGAAAATTGGGTGAATTCATTTATTACACTGGTTGGTTTGGAAATTACCCAGCGGGAAATACAGTTTTAAATGAGACCTCATATGCTCATAAAAAAAAATTCATTTTTAATATAATCTATAAAGTTAAGTGATTATTTTTTTTAGTACTTCGTAAGTATCATTAAACGTATTTTTCCACAAATAATTTTTTAAATGTTCATTTTTTTTATTTATATTAAAATTTGTTTGAGGACTTTCATTTTTTAATTTGAAAATTTTTATAAGCTTATCTTTTATTTCGCTAATATTATCTGGATCAAAATATTCTGGTATATCTCCATTTATCTCATAAATACTTGAAGTATTTGATATTAGCAAAGGTATATCAAAATGCATTGCCTCTAGTGATGTTAGTCCAAAAGTTTCAGAATAAGATGTAAATACATACAAAGAAGAATTTTTATAAATATTTGATAAATATTTATTTTCTAAATTCGGTAAGAAAATAACCTGTTCTTTATCGAAATTATTTTTTACAAAATCTTTTAAAATCTCAAAATATTTTTTATCAAGAATAGTAATAACTAGAACAAATTTAACTTTATAATTTGTTTGATCCAAAAAATTTTTATATGATTTAAGTAAATTTAAAATATTATGATATTTTACACACGATATTACTGATAAAATATAATTTTGATTATAATCAAAACCTATTAGTTTATCATCATTATTTTTATTTATTGATATATGGTCTGCGCCAAGATTAATTACATTTATTTTATTTGGGTGAATATTTAACTCTTTGATAAAATTAATCTTTGCAAATTTTGAGGGTACGATAATTGAATTAGAGATGAAAATAGAAATTTCCATCATTTTTTTGATAAAAAAGTTCTTGATTCTATTTCCAGGCATTAAGTCAAAATGTAGCCAAGGCAAAACACTGTGAACAAATAAAACTGATTTAATATTTAAAATTTTTAATAAAAAAGGAGAATAATTTGAAGATGAAAATAAAACTTTTACATTTTTAATTTTAAGTTCAATTGGAAGTATGATTTGTAACCAAATAAATCTAACAAAAAAATTATTATATAATTCAGACTTAACTATTATTTTAATCTTATCTGAGGACTTTAAACTTATATCATTAAGATAAAATTTTGGAATATAAACAAAGATTTTTTTATTATAATCAAAATTTATAGTCTCTTTAAAAAAATTAATATTAAAAGTTTTAGTTCCGCTGTTTTTTTGAGTACCTAATAAATTAAAAGCTATCATAAACTAGTTATATCTACATTAAATTATGTCAAAATTAAATTTATTAGATATTTTTTATTTTATTTTAAGCAAATACATATTAAGAAACTTTAATGAGTATAATTTTGGGTTTAAATTGTAACCATGCCGACTCTTCAGCATGTATTATTAAAAATGGTGAATTATTAATTGCTATTGAGGAAGAAAGAATAAACAGAGTTAAGCACTGGGCTGGCCTACCCATTAAATCAATAGAAGAATGTTTGAAATATACCAATATAAAAATTGAGGAGATTACGGATATTTCAATAAATACAAATCCTTTGTCTAATATCAAAGAAAAATTAGTTTACTTTTTAAAAAATTATTTATTAGGTAAAAAAAAATTTGAAATAATCAAACGTATAAAAAAAAAGATGGACTTAAAAAAAGACATTAATGACTATTTCAAACCATCTAGCTTTAATAAAAATATCAAAATTCATTATATCGATCATCATTTGTCACATATTGCCTCTGCATACTTCCCTTCAAATTTTGAGGATGCAGTTGGCTTATCAATTGATGGCTTTGGAGACTTTGCTAGCGTCTGCATTGCTAAATGCAATAAAGATCAAATAAAAATCATAAAAAAATATTTATTTCCACATTCTCTTGGGGTTTTTTATGAATCATTCACCCAACTTTTAGGATTTAAAAATTATGGAGATGAATATAAAATGATGGGATTGTCATCTTATGGAAAACCTGAATATTATGATTTAATACTTAACAACGTTTTTAAAAAATCCCAAAAAATAGAATTAAATCTTAAATATTTTAAACATACTGATAGAAACTTTTCATATAATTTTGAAGGTCGACCAAATCAGAATGACTTATATGATCAAGAGCTAGAAAAATTATTAAATATTAAAAATCTAAAAACAGAAAATATTAGCGATATACATAAAAATATAGCAGCATCTGCTCAAAAAATTTTTGAGAAAAAACTTTCTGAAATTTGTGAAGAAATCCAAAAAATGAATATTTCAAAAAATCTTGTTTATGCAGGTGGATGTGCACTTAATTCTCTTGCAAATAAAAAAATCTATGAGACAAATTTCTTCAAAAATATATTTATACCCTATTCTCCTGGTGATGGAGGTGGATCAATAGGTTCAGCTTTATATGTTCAAAATAAAAAGGTTAAAAACACTAATTTCCTTAATTTAAAAAGTCCTTATTTGGGAACGGATTATACAAATAATGAAATTAAAGAATCAATTTCAAAAATAGAGTCATTAAATAATTTTAGCTGTGATTTTTATAAATCAAAAGAGGAACTACTTTTGATAGTAGCAAAATTAATTTATGAAAATAAAATTGTTGGATTTTTTAATGGAAAAATGGAATTTGGTGCAAGAGCTTTGGGTAATAGGTCTATCTTAGCAAATCCATGTAACCAAAATATTAAAGATATAATTAATAAAAAAATTAAAAGAAGAGAGAGCTTTAGACCTTTTGCTCCTGCAGTTTTGGAAGAAAAAAAAAAAGAATGGTTTAATAACACAAGAGATAATATGTATATGTCCTCAGTGGAAAAAATTAATGAAGATCAATCAAAAAAAATACCAGGTGTCACTCATATAGATGGAACTGGTAGAGTTCAGACTGTATCTAAACTATTTAACGAAGATTTTTATAAACTTATTTGGAATTTTTATAATTTGTCAAATGTGCCAATTTTACTCAATACATCATTCAATGAAAATGAACCAATAGTAATGAGTCCAAAAAATGCAATTGATTGTTTTTTGAGAACAGATATGGATATCCTAGTACTAAACAACTATATTATAAAAAGATAATTATCATGCTAGGATTCGAAACTATAGGAAACGCTACATTAACTGTATTTGATGACAAACCTGTGCTTACTACCGACCCATGGTTAGACGGTAAACCCTATTTTGGAAGCTGGACACATGCTTATAAAATCCCAAATAGTCAAAAAGATAATATTCTCAAGAGTGATTATATCTGGCTATCTCATGGTCATCCTGACCATATTGATCCTGACTCTCTTAAATATTTCAAAGATAAAACTCTACTAATTGCAGATCATTATGGAGATAGAATATTTAATGAACTTAAAAAAGATTACAAATGTATAAAACTTAAAAGTAATTCATGGTTTCAAGTTTCAAAAAACATAAGGATTAAGTCTTTTTCAGATTGGAATCAAGATTCATGTCTTTTAGTTGAAATAGGTAAAAAAGACATAATACTAAATCTTAATGACGGTTCAGCATTAGGATGGTCAAAAGAGATAAAAAAAATACTTGGAATGTATAAAAATAGATTTCTATTAAAACTAATCAACTGGGGTGATGCTGACATGATTAATTTTTATAACCACCATAATGAATTTATATTACCTTTAGCAGCGGAAAAAAAATCCTGTGGATTATCATACGCCTATTACATGAAAAAATGGAACTGTAATTACGCAATTCCTTTTTCTTCAATGCACAAATATATAAGAGAAGATAGCATTAGTATGAATAAATTTGTGACCCCGCTAAGAGAACACTATACTGGATTTAAAAGTAATGGTAGTCAGATGTTGCCTGCCTTTATAAATTGGGACACAAATAAGCAGACATTTTCAGAAATTAACCCAGATGAAAATGATGAGCCAGCTAAACCATCTGAAAATTTTAGTGATAATTGGAATGATAATCTTGAAAATGATGACAAAAAAATAATTGAGGATTATTTTAGAAAGTTCGAACACATTAAAGATAAATTTGGATTTATTAGTTTTAGAGTCGGAGGATCAGAATTTAATTTAAAATATTCAAATAAAAAAGAGGGTATAGAATTTTCATGTCCACGAAATTCGCTGATATTTTCAATATCTAATAACATATTTGATGATGTTCTTATTGGCAATTTCATGAAGGTTAAACTGATTAATGTACCAAGTCTATATCCAAATTTCACACCATATGTTACAAAATATGGTGACAATGGCGGTGTATATTCAAAAAAAGAATTAAAAAAATACTTTGAGTATTACAAATTTAATTCAGCTAATTATTGGTTGGATTATTTAAAAATCAAAACTGAAGATATAATTAGGCCTAGAATTGAAAAATATAGGGGTCTTTATTATTTTGCTAGAAAAATTAAAAGAATATTTTAAACCACTCTTTATTAAATAAAACTTTTAAAATTGATACAATCAAAATTATAAAATTAATATCTTTTCTATTTTTAATTAATATCTTTAAAACATTCACAATTCTTTTTTGATACGATCTGGATGTAATATTATCAGATCTCTCACAATAACTTCCAAGGTATTCTGGTAGTATAAATATTTTAAATTTATCTCCAATTCTAATCCACAAATCATAATCTTGTGCATTTTGATATATTTCATTAAATCCACCCTCATTTACTATTAAATCTTTTTTTAAAGTAACTGCTGACATAGCAAAGAAGTTTCTTCTAAATAATTGTTTTTTTACAGATAATTTAAAATTAAAATGTTTATCAAAATCGTATTTCTTAATCTCATTATTACATCCTAAAAAATATTGTCTATGCAAAATACAATTATAGTTATTATTCATCTTTAAAAAATCATTGACCTTAAATAGTTTATCACTACTCCATAAATCATCGGAGTCTATAAAACACACCCAATCACTTTTTGCGATCTTTAAACCTTGGTTTCTAGCATAACCAGGTCCATTATGTTCATTTTTAATTATTTTAATATTGACACCTATATCATTAAATTTTGATTTATAGTTTTCAAGAATTTCAATTGTATTATCATTGGACCCGTCATCTGAAAATATCACCTCAAATTTTTTATAAGTTTGAGCCAATAAAGAATTTAATGTTTTTTCCAAAAAAAAAGAAGAATTAAAAGTTGGACAAATTATTGAAAAAAACAT
>MDSZ01165370.1_pt1 | contig 18707 bp, 20 predicted proteins | sample 811201 | NCBI WGS metagenome assembly MDSZ01 (sample SAMN05326647, study PRJNA326480) | marine metagenome | isolation source: seawater | place: Indian Ocean: North | collected 2010
TGAGGGACATCCAGATAAAGTTTGTGATAGAATTTCAGATATGGTTGTTGATACTTATTTATCATCTGGTGACCCCCAAACTCGTGTAGCTTGTGAAACTCTCACAACAACCAATAAGGTAGTTTTAGCTGGTGAAGTTAGAGGTCCATCAATTGCAAAAGATCAAATCATATCTCAAGTAAGAGATTGTATTAAGGATATTGGGTATGAGCAGGATGGTTTCCATTGGAATAATTGTGAAATTGATAGCCACCTTCATGAACAATCAGCTGATATTGCAATGGGTGTTGACTCTGGTAGTGATAAAGATGAAGGCGCAGGAGATCAAGGAATTATGTTTGGTTTTGCTTGTAAGGACACTGAAACTTTAATGCCAGCTCCAATTCATTATTCTCATCAAATATTACACAAAATGGCTCAAGCAAGAAAAGATGGATCAGCTTCAGGTTTAGAGCCAGACTCAAAAAGCCAAGTAACAATGCTATATGAAAATGGAAAACCTAGTAGAGTTACATCATTAGTAATATCATCACAACACAAAGAGGGTTTATCCCCTTCTGATGTTAAGGAGATAGTTAAGCCATATGTTTATCAATGTATACCAAATGAGTTACTTGAAGGTCTTAAAGATGAAGAATTTTATGTCAATCCAACTGGTAATTTTGTAATTGGCGGTCCTGACGGTGACTCTGGTTTAACAGGCAGAAAAATTATTGTTGATACTTATGGTGGTGCAGCACCTCATGGAGGAGGAGCTTTTTCAGGTAAAGACCCTTCTAAAGTTGATAGATCAGCGGCTTATGCGGCAAGGTATTTAGCTAAAAATATTGTTGCAGCTAATCTTGCAGATCAATGTACAATTCAGCTATCTTACGCAATAGGCGTTTCTAAACCCCTATCAGTTTATGTAAATACAAATGGAACTAATAAAGTTGACGAAGAAAAAATTGAAAAGTCTGTGCAAGATTTGTTTGATCTTAGTCCAAGAGGTATAAGAGAACACTTGAAACTTACTAACGCTATTTATGTTCCAACTTCAGCCTATGGCCATTTTGGCAGAGAGCCAACTGATAAAGGACATTTTACTTGGGAGAAAACCGATTTAGTTGACGCTCTTAAAGGAATAGCATAATTAAATTTGTTAACTTTAGAGAGTCAGATTTTAGATATATCTGAAATAAAGTCTCTTGCATTTAAAATATCCAAAAATCTTAAAATGGGTGATGTTTTAATGTTAAAAGGTGAACTAGGCGTAGGAAAAACTACTTTTTCAAGGTTTATAATAAATAACCTACATACATTAAATAAAATAAATCAGCCCAGTAAAATCAATAGTCCTACATATCCAATACTTTTATCTTACAATCTAAATTCTTATGAAATACACCATTATGATTTTTATAGAATTAAAAATATAAAAGAAATAGAAGAATTAGATTTTTTTGAAAACATATATAATTCAATTACGTTGATCGAATGGCCAGAATTGTTAATTGATATACCATTTAAGGATAAATATTATCTAATTAATTTAAATATGCATTCAGAAAAGAAAAGAGTTATTAATATTAAATACTTTAAATAAAAATATGACCTTCTCATTTCAAAATGTAACTGAAATTAAAGGTGGTTTATCAAATAAAAAAATTTACAGAAAATCTGATAGAGAATTAAATAAAATAATCATTGATTTTTCAGGAAATCAAAAAGAATTTTATGATTTCTTAAATATCTATCATATTTTAAAAAGAATCAACATATCTATTCCAAAAATTTATGAAGTTTACATGAAAGAAAAATTACTTGTCATGGAAGATTTTGGAGATGATACTTTTGATAAATTATCTAATAAGGATGATAACTATCATCTACTAAAGATTGCAGTAGACAATTTAATTATCATACAAAACTCAATAATATCAAGTGATCTGGCAAACTTAGAAAAATACTCTTTTGCGAGCTTAAAAGAGGAAATTACTGAATTTGTTGATTTTTATTTACCACACCAAAAAATACAAAATTTTCCAGTTGATGAATTTTATGACTCTTGGGAAAAAATTTATAAAAGTTATAAAATTGAATATAAAAGTTTTGTTCACAAAGACTTTGAATTCATTAACTTAATTTTTCTAAACAAAAAAAATCATCATCTTAAATGTGGTATAATAGATTTTCAAAGTGCTTTTTTGGGATTTATAGGTTGGGATTTATTTTCAATTCTTGAAAATCCAAGACAATATTTTAGTAGAAAATACAACGAAGAGTTTATCAAATATTTTTATGAAAATATAAACACAAATATTGATTTTGACTCTTTTAAAAATCAATATTATTTACTAAACTTAGCAAGACAAACACGACTAATAGGTAGATGGGCAAAATTATTTAATTTAGAAAAAAATGACCTTTATTTAAATTATATCCAAACAACAAAACAAAGAATTATTTCTTGTTTAAATAAAATTAACAGTAAAAAATTAAAATTAATTTATCAAAGTGTTTTAATAACGAATGTCTAAATTAACTTTACTAATATTATCAGCAGGATTTGGTAAGCGAATGTTAGATTTAACTAAAAATATACCTAAACCTCTAATAAAAGTGTATGACAAAACTTTATTAGAAAATACTATCAATTTTTTTAGTAATATTGGATTTAATGAATTTTTTATTAATACGCATTACCTAAATAATAAAATTGAAACATATATAGGTAAGCACTTTCATGACCATTCAATAAATTTAATTCATGAGCCCACAATTCTAGGAACTGGTGGTGCAATAAAAAATATCTTTAATTATACCAAAAGCAAAAATTTATGTGTAGTTAACTCAGATATTTTTTGGCAAACAAATAATAAGATAGATCTCACAAATTTTTTAAAAGATTACAACAATGTAAAACATTGTAAAATTCTTTTATCAGAAAATAATAATTTTTTTGGTTTGAAAAAAAACAAGGGTGATTTTTATATACAAAATGGAATTGTCTCAAATTGGTTAGAAGGAAATGATCTTATATACTATTCAGGTTTGCAAATAGTATCCAAAAATATCTTTAAATTAAAACCTAAAATTTTTTCAATGAATTCCTTATGGAACGAATTAATTGTTGATAAACATCTAACTGGTTTTTTATCACAATCTAATATTTTTCATATTGGGGATAAAAATTCATTTAAAGATCTTTAAGCTTCTTTTATCTTGAATAAAATATTATAGTTATTAAATAATTATTATGTCTACTTTTAAAACTGATGATGAAAACTTTGATCAAGATATTTCCTCGCAGAATGTTCCTGTTATAGTTGATTTTGGAGCTGAATGGTGTGGACCATGTAAACAACTTGACCCTATATTAGAGGAGATAGCCAAAGAGAATATTGATAAAATCAAAATCTTTAAGATTAATATTGATGATAATCCAATGACTCCACAAAAATTTGGTGTTAGAGGCATACCAACAATTATGCTTTTTAAAGAAGGTAAATTAATTGATACAAAAGTAGGTAGTCTTCCTAAGTCTGCTCTCGAGACATGGATTAAATCTAGTTTATAAAAATTTACTTCTAATTTTTCCAACTAAATATAAAGACCCTGTTACTAGGAAAGTTTTTTCATCTGATTTATTAATATATTTTACAGCCGCATTAAAATTATTTATTTTTAAACAATCAATGGAGAATAAAGAACATTTTTCATAAATTTCATTTGTATAAAATGCATTTTTTTCATTTGGAATTTTGATTGCTAAAACTTTTTTAATTTGTTTTTTTATTATTTTTAGAAAAATATCTATTTTCTTATTATTTAGCATTCCAAATATAACCACAGGTTTAATTTGTTTTATTTCTAAAAAATCTTTTAATTTTTTAGCTCCATCAATATTATGTGAACCATCTAAGATAATTTTTTTATTACCATAATTTATTAACTCCAGTCTTCCTGGCCAAGTTGTTTTTTTTATAGCATTATTTATTGATTTAACATTCATTCTTATTTTTTTTTGATACATAATCTCTGAAAAGGCTAGAGCCACCGAAGCATTTTCTATTTGATGATAACCATTAAGTTTTGGCTTATTAATTATTAATTTTTTTTTATTAAATTTAAATTCAAACTTTTTATCTTTAATATTAATTATTTTGTAATCTTTGCCAAAATAATAGACATTTTTAGTCTTTATTAATTTCTTTTTAATTAATTCTCTTACTTCTTTTTTTTGTTTACTTATTAGAACAAAATTACTTTTTTTGACTATTCCTAATTTTTCTTTTGTAATTTTGTTAATTGTTTTTCCAAGAAATTCCTCATGATCATAACTTATTGGTGTTATAATACTGCAAAGTTTTTTAGGAATAATATTTGTTGCATCTAATCTTCCACCTAAACCTGTTTCTAGAATTAAAAAATCTGAATTTGATTTATTAAATAATGTAAAAGCTGCTGCAGTAGTAATTTCAAAAAAAGTTATAGGCTTATCTTCATTAATTTTCTTTACGAATTTTAGAGTTTCATATAATTTTTTTGTACTAACATTTTTATTATTAAGAACTATTCTTTCATTAAATTTTGATAAATGAGGAGAAATATACGCATCACATGAATATCCATTAGATATTAATATATTTTTTATAAAGCTCTGTATTGATCCCTTGCCATTTGTACCAGCAATATGAATAGTAGTAGGAAGATCCATTTGTGGATTACCTAATTTTTTTAAAAGTCTATTTAATCTATTTAATGATAAATCAATATACTTTGGATGCAACTTTATTAATTCATCTAATAACTTATTTGTTTTAGATATCACTTAAGAAGTTATATGTTTTAAAACCTTGTATAGAGTTTCTTTAAGGTTTTTTCTATGAGATACTATATCAACCATCCCATGTTCTTTTAAATATTCTGCTTTTTGAAAATCAATTGGTAATTCTTCCCTAATGGTATCTTGAATTACTCTTTTTCCGGCAAAACCTATTGTTGCTCCCTTCTCAGCTATAGTAATATCTCCTAACATTGCAAAGGATGCAGTTACACCTCCTGTAGTTGGCTCAGTTAAAATCACTATATATGGAATATTATTTTCATTTAATAAATCTACTGCAGCAATTGTTCTTGGCATTTGCATTAAACTTATAATACCTTCTTGCATTCTGGCTCCTCCTGATGAAGTTATAACAACATATGGTAACCTTTTTTTTATTGCAATTTTTGCTCCTTTTACAATTGCACCACCTACAGCTCTTCCCATAGAGCCACCCATAAACTCAAAATTCATTAATCCTGCCACTATTTCTTTTTCGTGAATTTTACCTTCTAAAAGAATAAAAGCATCTTCTCTTTTTGTTTTATTTCTATATTCTTTAAGTCTATCTTTATATTTTTTTTTGTCAGAAAAATTTAGTGGATCATCTGAAATCTTGTCTAATTCTATTTCATTATATTCATTTTTATTAAACAATAATTTAACTCTATCTTCTGCAGACATACGAAAATGATAATCACAATTCATGCATACTCTTAAATTATTATTAAGATCTTTATGATGAATCATATTTCCACAAGCTATACAATTGTGCCATAATTTTTCAGGAACCTCTTTTCTTTTTACTAAAGAGGACAATTTAGGTTTAACGAAATTAGTTAACCAATTCATGTTTTTGTTCCAGCTTTCAAATCAATTACAAATTCTTTGATTTTTTTTAACATTATATTTTTATTATCTAAATTATTTTCAATAATTTTAATAATACTTGAGCCAACAACTGCTCCATCTGCAATTTTACAAATATTTTTCACATCAGAAGCATTTTTAATTCCAAAACCTGGTATAATAGGTAATTTTGTAAATTCTCTAATGAAATTAACTGATTTTTCTAATTCATTAATATTTGCTGATTTTTGACCTGTTATCCCCATAACACTTACATAGTATAAAAAACCACTGGCATTTTTAAGAATGAGTTTAAGTCTATTTTTGTCTGTTGTGGGTGTAATTAGTCGGATCAAATCAATATTATATTTTTTCAATTCAAGTATTAATTCATCATCTTCTTCAGGCTGGAGATCAACAATTATTAAACCATCAACTCCACTTGAAATACAATTAGAAACAAACTTTTTTACTCCATAATGTAATATTACATTATAATAACCCATAAGTATCACAGGCATAGTACTTTTAATACTCTTTGCATTTGAGGTTAATTTAAAAATATCATTTAAATCAATATTTTTTTTTAGTGCTCTATTACTTGATAACTGTATTGTTGGCCCATCTGCCATTGGATCAGAAAAAGGCATTCCAATTTCAATTATATCAATATTATTTTCTATTATTATTTTTATAATTTCATTACAAGTTTCAAAATCAGGATCACCACCAGTTATAAATGTAACTAATTTTTTATTTTCATTTTTAAATATTTGACTAATTAAATTAGCCATTAAATTTTAATTTTTAGTTCTTCAGCAATTGTAAAGATATCCTTGTCACCTCTGCCACACATATTCATAACTACTATCTTATCTTTACTATAATTTTTAGCTATCTTTTTTAAAACAGACAATGCATGTGCTGGCTCTAAAGCAGGAATGATGCCCTCAAGTTTACAACAATATTGAAAAGCCTCTAAAGCTTCTTTATCTGTAGCTGACATATATTTAACTCTTTTTTCTTCAAATAAAAAAGAGTGCTCTGGTCCAATGCCCGGATAATCTAAACCTGCTGATATTGAATGAGCTTCCTTAATTTGACCTGAGTTTGATTGTAATAAATAAGTTTTGTTACCATGCAATACACCAGGTGTGCCGCCTGATAAACTCGCTGCGTGTTTTTCTGTATTTATACCATGTCCTGCTGCTTCAACTGCTATCATTTCTACATCTGTGTCATCCAGAAATTCATAAAATAAACCAAGCGCATTTGATCCTCCACCAATGCAAGCTAAAAGTAAATCTGGATTTTTTCCTTCCAATTCTTTTAATTGCTCTCTAACCTCTACCCCAATTACTGATTGAAAATCTCTTACCATTGCTGGATAGGGATGGGGGCCAGCGGCAGTTCCAATTATATAAAATGTATCTTTAACATTTGTAACCCAATCTCTTAATGCTTCATTCATTGCATCTTTTAATGATTTTGAGCCTGTAGACACACTTCTGATTTCAGCACCAAGTAGTTTCATTCTAAATACATTTGGCGATTGTCTTTCAATATCTTTTTCACCCATGTATATAATACAGGGTAAGCCAAACAGTGCGCAAACTGTAGCAGTAGCAACACCATGTTGACCTGCACCAGTTTCAGCGATGATTCTAGTTTTACCCATTCTTTTTGCTAATAATATTTGCCCCATACAATTATTAATTTTATGAGCTCCAGTGTGATTTAATTCATCTCTTTTAAAATATATTTTAGGACCACCTAAATCATTAGTAATTCTTTTTGCATAAAATAGTGGACTAGGCCTTCCAACATATGTTTTTAAATAATAGTTAAGTTCATCTATAAAATTTTTATCATTTTTAATTTTTGCATATTCTTTTTCCACTTCAATAATAAGTGGCATTAATGTTTCAGCAACATATCTACCACCAAATTTACCAAAATATCCCTTTTCATTAGGATAATTCTTATAAGTATTTTTAAGCATCTTTTAATTTACCCATAAAATTATTTATAATGTGATTATCTTTAATGCCAAGCTCTTTTTCAACTCCAGATGATAAATCAATACCAAATGGTAGAATTTTTGTTTTAATTAATTCAATATTATTCAAATTTATTCCACCTGATAAAAACCATGGTTTATTAATCCTCAAATTTTTAATAATATCCCAATTAAAACTTTTTGCATTACCCCCAGGTAATTCATTTTTTTTTGGACTATAATCAAATAAAAAAAAATCAGCATCATTATAATTTTGAATTTTACTTAAATCATTTTTATTATTTATAGAAATTTTTTTAATTATTTTAATTTTTAAATTTTTTATATTTTTAATATAATCATTATTTTCATTTCCATGGAGTTGAACAAAATTTAATTGTAGTTCTTTAATATATTGATTTAATTTATTTATATTTTCATCTACAAAAACACCTACACTATTTATTTTTAAATTCTTTGATATTTCTTGAAGTTCTTTTGCCTTTTCAATTGATAGATTTCTGGGACTCTTTTCATAAAAAATCATTCCAAAAAAATTAACATTATTTCTTTCACAGCATAAAAGCGTTTCTGTATTTTTGATCCCACAAATTTTAACAATCATTTAACTTAAAGATTTATTTATTTGTACTAGTGTATTTAATGGGTTTTTTGATTTTATTATTGGCCTTCCAATAACTAGGTAATTTGCCCCTAGTTCTATTGCTTCTAAAGGAGTTAAGACTCTTTTTTGATCATCATTCTTTTTATCTAGATTATTTATTCTTATTCCTGGTGTTACAATAATAAAATTCTTTCCTACTTCTTTACGTATAAATTTTATTTCTTTTGGACTGCAAACAACACCGTCCAACTTAAGCCTCTTTGCTTGTTTGACAAATTTTCTTACTAATAAATCTATATTTTCTTCATTATAATATTTCTTTGTTTGTTTGTTATCTAAACTTGTTAATACTGATACACCAAGAATTTTCATACTTTTTTTGTTGGTCAAACTAGATACCATCATCTCATCTCCACCTGAAATATGAATAGTTGTTAGAATAGGTTTTAACTTACTTAGAGCATTGATACCTTTTTCAACTGTATTTGGTATATCGTGTAATTTAAGATCAAGAAAAATATTAGGAGTAATATTTTTTATTACATTATAACCTTTGATTCCATGATTAAAAAAAAATTCGTATCCTATTTTAAACGCAAAGGCCTCAGATTTTAAATCTCTCACTGTTTTTTTTATTTTATTTATATTGTCGCTATCCAAAGCTACAATAACTTTTTTAGAATTCATTATTATAATTTGAGTTTATTCTATTATGTAATGTTTTTCCAATTTTAAAATGTAACTTATACGATTTATTTTTATACAATCTTTCATTGGTCTTGGGATTTCTAACAAATTTCTCCTTATTATGTTTTCTGCTTAAAGTTCCAAATCCTCTAATTTCAACATTATGACCATCTTTTAAAGAAGATGTAATTTTACCTATAAAAATATTAAATATTTTTTCTATATCTTCTTCAGTTAAATTGTTAAAATTTTTTTTTAATTTCTCTAGTATCTGAGATTTTAACATCAATTTTATTTTTTAAGAACTGATCCTAGAATGTCTCCTAGTGATGCACCAGAGTCGCTTGATCCATATTTTGATAAAGCTTCTTTCTCATCTTGTATCTCAAGTTCTTTGATAGATAAATTTAATATTCTATTTTTATTATCTAAAGATACTATTATAGTATCTACATTTTCACTTAGTGCAAATCGCTCTGTTTTTTGTTCACTTTTATCTTTAGATAGGTTAGATTTTTTTACAAAACCATAGATTTTATTAACTTCATCTAATTCAATTTTTAAACCTTTTTCATCTATTTCAGTAATCTTACCAGTAATTTTTGATTTTATTGGGTGTGAATTAATAAACTCTTGAACTGGATCGTTGTTTAAATGTTTAATTCCTAAGCTAATTCTTTCTTTATCAACGTTTATATCTAAAATTTTAACCTTTACTTTGTCTCCTTTTTTGAAATCTTTTAAAATTTTCTCACATTCTTTTTCATCCCAGCTCAAATCAGATACATGAACCATGCCATCAATTTCATCTTGAACTTTTACAAAAATTCCAAAGTCAACAATATTCACAATCTCTGTTTCTAGAGAGTCATCAATATTGTAATTTTCTTTTAGTTTTTTCCATGGGTTTTCTCTCATTTGTTTCAAACTGCATACCACTCTTTTCTTCTCATCATCAATTTCCAAAACCTTAATTTCAACTTCATCATCAATATTAACTATTTTAGATGGATGGGGTGGTTTTTTTAGCCAAGTTAATTCATTTATAGTAATTACACCATCATATTTATCTTTAATTATAACATTAACTTGATTGTCACTAATATTAACAATTTTAGCATTAATAACTTGTTCTACTTTTATGTTGTCATTAACAGTATCCCATGGATTTTCTGTTAATTGTTTTATTCCTAGACTAAGCCTTGATAATTCTTCATCAAATTTTAATACCTTAACCTTTATTTTTTGATTTAACTCTAAAATATCATTGGGGTTATTTATTTTTGTCCAAGAGATGTCAGTAACGTGAACTAATCCATCTAAGCCACCTAAATCAATAAAGGCTCCATAATCAGTTATATTTTTAACTTTCCCCTCAATTACTGAACCCTCCTCAATTGAATTTAAAAGTTCTTTCCTTTGTTCTTTTAGTTCACTATCTGTGATAGCTTTTCTTGATACAACAATATTTCCTCTATACTTATCCATTTTTAAAATAAGAAGCTCCAAAGGCTTATTTAACAACTCTTTTGTATCCTTGCTTACTTGTCTAGTATCTATTTGACTGCCTGGAAGAAATGCGATTACACCATCTAAATCAACACTTAATCCACCTTTAACTCTATTGAATGGAATACCCGTAACAATTTTATTGTTTGAGAATGAATCCTGTAAGTTATGCCAAGCTTTTTGTTTTACTGCCTTTTCTCTTGAGAGTATTGTTTCACCGTTAGCATTATCAACATTTTCGATAAAAACCTCGGTTTCGTCACCAATTTCAATTTCTGCTTTTTGACCCGGTCTTGAGAATTCACTTAGTTGTATTCTACCTTCACTTTTTAATCCAACATCTATTGTAACAATATCATTTTCAATAGAGACAATTTTACCTTTTATAATAGTTTTTTCTTTTATGTTTGAATTTTTAAATGATGCAGCAATTAAATCATCATATTCTGAGTTAGATATTTTACTTGTAATTTCTTTGTTCATATTAATATATTTTTAACCAATTTATTTATAACTGAAGCTGTTTCAGAGAATGTATTATTGTTATTAATTTTTATTGCACCACTGGGAGTGATTAATGGTGAAAATTTTCTAGTTTTATCTTTTTTATCTCTCAATTTAATTTCCTTCAAAATTTGAGGGTATATAGACTTTTCACCTGAATCAATCAACTGTTTATATCTTCTTTTTGCCCTATTTTTTTCATTTACTTCTATATATAGTTTTAAATCAGCTACTTTAAAAACAACTGAACCAATATCTCTACCATCAATTACAAATCCCCGTTCTTTGACATTGTTTTTTACAAATTTCCTTTGGAATTTGTTAACATATTCCCTAATAAATTTGTATGTTGCTATTTTAGATGTAGCCATACTTATTTTTTCAGTTCTTAGCTTTTGGTTTTTTCTATACGTCAGTGGCATTTTTTTTTGTTTAATCAACTGTTCTATCTTTTTTTGTGAATTCAAATTAATGCCAATTTCTAGTAAATTAAATGCAATACGCCTATACAAAATTCCCGAGTCCAGGTGTTTTAATTTCCATTTTTTGCTTATGTATTTAGCTATCCTTCCTTTTCCAGATGCTGCTGGACCATCAATTGTAATTATTATTTTTTTATTCAATTAATATTTCCACCTATTTTATTGAATTCAGTGATAAACGAAGGAAAGCTTGTATTTATTGACTCTCCATCTTTTATTTTCAATAAACCAATTTTTGAAGCCATAACTGCAAATGCCATTGCAATTCTATGATCATAATTAGTTATAATATTATTATTTTTAATTTGAAAATTTTTAGAGGGATTAATTATCAAATCATCATTTTCAACTTTACACTCGACACCACAATTTAGAAGATTGATTTTAATTAATTCCAATCTATCACTTTCTTTTACTCTAAGTTCCTCTAATCCTCTAAAAATACTAGGTGAATTTGCAAAAGAGGCCGCTACAGCAATTATAGGGTACTCATCAATCATTAATTTAGCGATATCTCCATCAAGATTACATCCATTAAGTTCAGAGCTTACTACTTCAATATCACAAACTTGTTCGCTATTAATTTTTCTTTTATTAAAATAATTAATTTTAGCACCCATTTTTTTTAATGCGATTAGTATTCCATTTCTTGTAGGGTTAATGTTTATATTATTAAGTATTAACTTAGAATTTTTATGAATTAATCCTGCAACTATAAAAAAAGCACTGCTTGATAGGTCTGATGGAACATTTATATTATTTGATTCAAGTTCTTTTTTACCTATTATTTTAATTATTTTTTTGGAACCTTCTTTTGTAAAACTTATATTTGCTCCAAAATCTTTTAACATTATTTCTGTATGATCTCTTGTAATATTATGCTCAGTTATTTTTGTAATACCATCCGTATTTAGAGCTGCTAAAATTAAACCTGATTTAATTTGTGCAGAAGGTATTTTTATATCTATTTCAGCGTTATTTAATTTACTTTTATAAATTTGAAGAGGTAAAGAGCCGTTAGTAGTTTGAATTTTAGCATTCATTTTTTTAAGAGGTTCAGCAATTCGACCCATAGGTCTTTTTGAAAGCGACTCATCACCAGTTAAAGTACTATCAAAATTTTGAGAAGCAAGTAACCCAATCAATAATCTTGCACTAGTTCCAGAATTACCAAGATATATATCTGAATTTGGTTTATTTAGAGAATTTAGACCATTTCCATGTATTAAAATTTTATCATCAAATTGTTCGATTTTTACGCCCATTTTTTCAAATGCTTTGAGGGTGTGTAAAACATCTTCTGATTTTAAAATATTTTTAATCTCAGATGTGCCCTTGGATATTGCAGGAATTATTACTGATCTATGGGAAATAGATTTATCGCCAGGTATTATAGGATTACCATTTAATCCAGTTGTTATTTTATTGCTAATCATTTTAAAGCTTAAATTCTGAACCTAGATAAAATTTTTTAATTTTATTATCCTCAACAGCATTTTTTGGATCTCCTTCAAAAAATATTGCACCTTCATTGACAATATAAACTTTATCAACAATTTTAAGTGTCTCTCTTACATTATGATCAGTTATCAAAATTCCAATATTTTTTTGTTTTAATTTTTTTATAATTATTTTAATTTCTTCTATTGATACTGGATCAATACCAGTTAGCGGTTCATCAAGAAGTAAATATTTTGGATTTGAGGCAAGTGTTCTTGCTATTTCTAACCTTCTTCTTTCTCCACCGGAAAGTACTATTGATCTTGATTTCCTTACATGATTAATATCAAATTCATTTAATAAATTTTGTAAAATTATTTCATGTTTCTTTTTGTCTTTTTCAATAATTTCTATAATTGACATTAAATTATCTTCAACATTCATACCTCTAAATATTGACGCTTCTTGGGGTAGATAACTTATACCCATTTTACCTCTCTCATATATTGGAATGTTAGAGATTTCTGTTTTATCGAGGTAAATATTACCCCTATCAGGTTTGACAAGGCCTACTATAATATAAAAACTTGTTGTTTTACCAGCACCATTAGGTCCTAATAAACCTACAATTTCACCTCTCTTAATAAATAAGCTTATATCTCTAATTACTTCCTTATTTCCATAGGTCTTGGATATTTTATCTATAATCAATCCATCATCTAGTATTTTGAATTTATTCATCTTGATTTGAAATAATCACTCTAACTTTTTTTGAATTTTTTGATTGTACTTTATATGAATTTGTATTGGTATCAAGTGTGCCATAGTCACCAGTGATTGTTTCTCCACCTCTTATAATTTTAACATTATTTTCTAATTCTATTAATGAAGTTTCTTTGTTGTAGCGTATTATATTAGCATACATGTCGGTATCTTCAGTTTTAATATAAGCAATATTTTCATCATTTACATTTAAATTTATGATATCATTTAATTCATTTTCTTTGTTAATAATCCCATCTATAAATCTACCCTCTATAAAAATATCTTGTGTTTTTAAAATTGAATTTGGACCATTTAAGAGAAAATCTCCACTAATATTATTAACTTGTATTTTTCCGTCAGAATACATTTCAGAGTCATTTGTTATTAATAGAGAATCATTTCCCTCTATCAAAATTTTCTCTTCATCCACAGTAAATATTAGTTTTTCACCACTTGCATTTAAGCTATACTCAAAAGAGTTTAACTCAACATTGCCAGATGCATTTATTATTTTTATATCATAGAGATCTTTTTCAAAGAAAATTTTTACAATATCTCCAATTAAAGTAAAATTGTCTGACTCAATTTTTACATTTTTTTTTAATAAATAATATTTTTCATTTTGAAAAACCTCAATACCTTCTTGTGTTGTTATTTCAGTCTCACCTATTTCTCTTGAATATAAATTATTACAAATTAATAAAAATATACAAAATGCTAATTTAATAAGATATCTCATTTTAATGTAACAACAGATTTGCCATAAAAATTAATTATATTTCCACTATCATGAATATCAAAACCATCTGATGAAATTATTGTATTTTTTGATTTAAATATAGATTTATCATCACTGCTTGCTGTTTGTTCCTGCCTATCAAATACTACATTGTCTGTTTCTATGCTAAAATTTTCTGACGTAAATTTTACATTATTTTTAAGAAGAATTTTACCTCCTTTAATAAAATTTCCTTCCTGAGCAGTAACAAAAATTTTTTTTGATGGATTATTTATTGCAAATCGTGGTTCAGTTATATCGGCATTTGATATTTTTATTTCAATTTCAGAATTTTTATATTCATATGAAAAATAAAATTTGAGAATAATAAATATAAATAATATTATAAAGAAAAGTATAGTTATAACTAAAACAAAATTTTTATTTAATGAAAGAAGAATATTCAATTTAACTCGTTAATCTTAATAAATCATGAATATGAACAATCCCAATTGGTTTTTTATTTTCACAAATAAATAAGCTAGTAATTTTTTTACTATTCATAATATTAATAGCTTCTCCAACTAGAGTATTTTTATCAGCGATAGTTGGATTTTTAGTCATAATTTCTGATGCTTTTTTTTCAAAAAACTTTGAATTTATTTTTCTTCTTAAATCACCATCTGTAATAATTCCTTTGATTCTATTTTTACTATCAACAACTCCAATACAGCCAAAACTTTTTTTTGTCATCGTAATAATTGCTGTTGCCATTTTTTCATCCAATTTTGCAAGAGGCATTGATTTTTGTTTATGCATTATTTCAGTTACATTTTTTAAGTCTTTTCCAAGATTGCCTCCAGGATGAAAGTTTTTAAAATGAGATGACTTAAAACCCTTTAATTCAAGTAATGCTATTGCGATACAGTCACCTATTATTAATGACATAGTTGTTGAACTTGTTGGTGCTAAATTAAATGGACAGGCTTCAATAGGTTTTTTGTATAAAATCCCAATAGTTGCGTTTTGATGTAATGTACTATTTTGATTTCCAGTTATACTTATAAGTGTAATATTATAGCGTTTTGTATATTGAATTATATTATTTAACTCAGTTGTTTCGCCTGAGTTAGAAATAGCGATTACACAATCATTTTTTTGAATACTGCCTAAATCACCATGACTTGCTTCTGTTGCATGAATAAAATAGGAAGGAGTGCCAGTAGAAGTAAGAGTAGCTGATATTTTATTTCCAATTTGAGCACTTTTACCTATGCCAGTTAATATTACTCTTCCTTTTAAATTATTAATAGTCTCTACAGCTTTGAAAAAATTGTTATTAAAAGTTGAAGATAAAGTTTTAATACTAATCAATTCTTTAGCAAAAGCTTTTTTTGCACTAGCTAATATTTTCTTTTTTTTATCCATTAGTGTTTAAATATATCTTGTTCTGCCCAGCCGTTTATATCCAAATCAGTCCTATGTTCAATAAAATCAAAACAAGCTTTTGCCAGTTTTTCTCTTTTTTCTCTAATAAGCATTTTATCAAGTTTGAGCTTAATCTTATGAAGATATAATACATCTGTTGCAGCATATTTTTGTTGTTCTTTTGTAAGATCACCACCCCAGTCTGAAGATTGTTCAGTTTTAGAAATATTTTTATTTAACAATTCATAACAAAGGTCTTTATATCCGTGTTTATCTGTATAAGTTCTGACTAATTTTGATGCAATTTTAGTACAATAAATATTACTAATTTTAATTTTAAAATTTTGTTTAAAAACCGCAATATCAAATCTAGCATAATGAAAAATTTTCTGAATCCTTTTGTTTTTTAAAATATTTATTAAATTTTGTGGTTTTTTATTAGCGAGATCAATTTTAATTAAATGACAAATTTCATCACCATTGGATATTTGAACAAGACATAATTTATCTCTTTTAGGGTTTAGGCCCATTGTTTCGCTATCTATAGCTATGCAATTACCTATTTTTACGTCCTTTGGTAAATCACCTTGATAAAGATTAATTTTCATTTTGATATTATTACCTATACTATGTATATCCTTATATTATATCATTTATTCTTTTAAAGGTCATGAAATCAATAGTAATTTTTGGTGGGGCGGGATTTGTAGGTAAGCATTTAATTAGAAGACTTGCCAAAAATGGTTATAAAATTATTGTTCCATATCAAAAATCCATTCAGGAGGCAAAAATAAGACTTTTAGGTGTAACTGGTCAAATAATTCCTTTTCAATTTTCATCACTTGAAGATAAAAGATTGCAGTCTGTATTATTAAATTGCTACATATGCATTAATTTAAGGACTACATATGACCAAAAAAAGGGTAATTTTAATCAAACAATTTTCCAATTTAATCAAAAACTTCTTAAAATATTAAAATTAAATAATAATCTAATGCAATTTATTTTTTTTTCTGGGCTTGGCGTTGATGTTGATAAAAATTCAAGCAGAAGCATAGCCATATATAAATCTGAAAAAGCCGCTTTTGAGAAAATGAAAAACGCAGTAATTATTAGGCCTGGAGTTATAATTGGTGGTGGCGATTTATTTTTAAAAAGATTGTTACCAATATTTAAAATATCTTTCTTTGTGCCACTTTTTGGGGATGGTTCAATAAAATTCCAACCAGTCTATATTGATGATGTATCGTTAGCTGTGGAAACTATAATAAATAAAAAAATAAGCGGTAAAAGCATTTTTGAATTAGCTGGTCCGAGAACGATCTCTTATAGAGATTTTTATAATCATATCTCTAAATGCTTAAAAAAAGTAAGAGTTTTAACCCCGGTACCTCTGGGTATATTGAGGCCACTCATTTCTTTTGCAGAAAAAACGCCTTTTTCTCCATTAACTTCAGAGCAATTAATTTTGTTTGAAAAAGATAATATTATACAGAATGTTGATAAAAAGTTTGAAGATTTAGATATTAATCCACAAGATACACTTCAAATTACTAAAAATATTATTGAAAATTAGCCATTTTAATTAATTTAGTAAACTAGTGGGACTAAATTAGTCATTTTAGTGTTTATTTTTTATTTTATACCATGTATTTGGTCATTTTTAGAAAAATAAGTAAACAATGCTGACCTAAATGTTAAAATTTGTTAAAATAAATCAGGAAAATCCTAGTAAAAGTCCTGCAGAAAAAAGAGTAAAATCTTTTGATGAGATTTATGCTAAGTATGCATCTAAAAAGGCAGAGGAGCAAGCATCTAGATGTTCTCAATGTGGGGTTCCATTCTGTCAAGTTCACTGTCCCCTTCATAATAATATTCCAGATTGGTTGAAGTTAACAGCAGAAGAAAGAATGCAAGAAGCATATGAAATTTCAAGTGCTACAAATAACATGCCAGAAATTTGTGGACGTATTTGTCCGCAAGATCGTTTATGTGAAGGAAACTGTGTAATAGAACAATCTGGACATGGTACTGTAACTATAGGTTCAATTGAAAAATTTATAACTGACAAAGCTTGGGAAGAAGGCTGGATAAAAAAAATAATTCCAGTTGAAGAAAAAAAAGAAAGTATTGGTATAATTGGTTCTGGTCCAGCAGGATTAGCTGCAGCAGAAGAGCTCAGAAAAAAAGGTTTTCAGATTACAATATATGATCGATACGATAGACCAGGTGGTCTTTTAATTTATGGTATACCAAATTTTAAATTAGAAAAAGAAATTGTAATAAGAAGAACAGATCGTCTCAAAGAAAGTGGAATTAAATTTGAATTAAACTGTGATATTGGGAAAGATATAACTTTTGCAGATATAAAAAATAAGCACGACGCAGTTTTAATTGCTACTGGAGTTTACAAATTTAGAGAAATTGATCTTAACAAATCAAACTATAATAACGTAGTACCGGCATTAGATTTTTTAATTGCTAGTAACAAAACTAATTTAAAAGATAAGGTTGAAGATTTTATCAATGGAAAATTAAACGCTAATGGTAAAAAGGTTGTAGTTATTGGCGGTGGTGACACAGCAATGGATTGTGTCAGAACTGCAGTAAGACAAGGTGCTAAGTCTGTTAAGTGTTTATATAGACGAGATAAAACTAATATGCCTGGATCACAAAGAGAAGTTCAAAATGCTATTGAAGAGGGTGTAGATTTTCAATGGCTGACCTTACCTACAGAATATTCTGGAAATGGTTCTCTACAAAATCTCAAAACTGTTCTTATGCAACTTGGTGAACCAGATGAGTCTGGAAGAAGAAAACCTGAACCAAAAGAAGGAACAGAAAAAGATCTTGATGTTGATCTTGTTATAGAGGCTCTTGGCTTTGAGCCTGAA
>MDSZ01020526.1_pt1 | contig 18706 bp, 8 predicted proteins | sample 811201 | NCBI WGS metagenome assembly MDSZ01 (sample SAMN05326647, study PRJNA326480) | marine metagenome | isolation source: seawater | place: Indian Ocean: North | collected 2010
CTCCAAAACTATCTTGTAATTTTCGACCTGGTCATTTAATCTAGTGACTTTTTCTCTATTCTCAACATATAATATATCACCTGTATATGGTTTAATTCCTGGTCCAGTGTATCCGTTATTGGCAATTTGTGCGGTAGCACCTGAATTTTCTCCTATGATTGTAAAAGTACCATTATCATATAAATTAAAATCACCTTCAACTTTATTTAATCGTAAAAGATTTTTATTTCTATAATCAATCACAACACCATTTGCGGTGCTATCTTCCAAATTATTTCCTATATAAACTTTTTCATCCTTTTCAAATTGTCCTGAAACATTACTTATTATTAATCCTACGCCTTGGTCTGATAGTGGCGAGGTATAAAAGACATTCGCATCGGCTGTGCTTTTTGGGTCTCGTAAAAGTCCAACTTGTCTATAATCATTATCGGTAGTAAAATAACTTGACTCATTTCCAGATATTCTAACATCAACGATTAATTTATTTCCACCCAATTCTTCTAAAGCATTAGAACCGTGACCCCCATAAGGACCTATAATAGGTAAAGCATTTGCACCTGAACCGTGATTAGAATTAGCAGTAAATTTGGCACTGGCATTTACATAATCTTTACCTTTATTCATCACTATAACATCTGTTAATCCGTGACTATTATTACCCACACTTCTTGCCGTACATAAAGTACCTGTTCCTGAAACGTTAATAGACGGCGAGACAATATATCCTGATGACGTATTAGGCGCAACAGTAAACGCTGGTTCAACAGTTATTCTTCTCAATATAGCGTCATACTTTACAATCTTGGTTTTTTCTCCTTGAGCCGCATTATTAACAATAAAAACTTCAGAACCAACATAAATATTATCAGCAGAATTATTAGCACTCGTGGAAAGAATCATAACAGTAGAATTTTGAACAGATGTTAATGTTCCTTCATCAAACAAATATGTGCTTTTAGGGTCGGATTGAACTATTGCCCTCGCACCAGAAATAGTTCCTTTTACTTCTTCATTAACTGAAAATTTTTCTCCAATAAAACTTACCGTAACGTTGGCCGCACCATCTTCATGTAAAACTATATCAGCTAGGTTATTTGTAGAAGAACCTCTTAATTGTTCGTATGGAAGAAAATCTTGAATTTCGCCATTCTCATCAGTTGGGCTACCTGTAAATATTACTTTAAAATCTCCGTTACTCGTTTTATTAATAATATCAATAGCACCATGAACGGCACCCTGTTCTATTTCGTATTGTTTCGTTCCTATATCTTCGGTGGTAATTTTTTTAACAGGTACATATTGATTCGTTGAAAATTTTAGAACATCTTGTGGTGTGATAGAATACATGAATTTCCATTTATATCCATCTGATAATTCTATAATTTGAGTTCCCGTGCCTGTTGGTTTTACTGTAGATGCTCCATTAGAAATATTATTTTGCATACATTTATATACATTAAAATCATCTGTCACTACATAAAATCTCTCGTCATATAACTCATCTATCGTTTGATTATAAGCAGAATATGCCGTACCAAATCTCCAATCATATCTGGGTATAACGTGACTTACTTCAGAAGGTGTTATTTTTTTACAAGCAATCATTTGATTCCAATAATCATAATTGGTATTGGCAAAAGAATCAGTGGGAGGAGGCACATTAGCCTCATCGGTCCAAGAATCAACTTTACCCACGAAAAAAAATAAAGTTGTCGCATCAATCTCGCTTAAAGATTCTACGAATTGCTCTGAATTGTGTATTTTAAATTTTTTAGTTACTAAATTAGGCATATTATTATTTATTAAAATTAAAAAAAATCTATTTGATGACTCTTAAATTTTGATTTTTGAAAGTTGAATTGTCTTCGAATTTAAAAAATCCTTCTAAAGAAACGGTTCCTACATATTGAGCATTTGTAGTTCCTATTCCATCTTCTAATAGCAATAATCCCGAATTGGGTAATCTTCCAATTTGTTCATTAATTCTCACGAAATTATTAGAACCATCATAATTTCCACTCAATGTCATGGTATTAGAAGTTGTTTCTAAATCTAAATTTCTAGTAGATTTCAATAAAAATGTTTGATTATTTGAACCATCTCCTAAACCTGTACTCAAATCTATTCTTTGGAATGGAACAGAATCTTCCATCAATAAAGAAGAGCCAGTCTGTAATAATAAATCAGAACCGGCATCTGTCCCATTCAATGAAACATTGCTCAAAACCAATTTATTCAAGCTGATTATATTTAAAACTTCGGCTTCTAATGATGTATTCGATGACAATGCAATAACGTCACCTATCATAATATCATCTGAAAAATCAGTATCGAATCCATATAAAAATGGTAAACCGGTTGATATTCCGGCAGAATTAGTCGTTCCTCTTATGAATTGCTCATACACAAAATATGATTCATCTTTTTTGTTATCTATGCTTGATATTGCAGGTATTCGTGTGTTCAATTCAAAATAACTATCATCTTCTAATTCTAAAGCTCCACTATTTTCCATTGCTAATTTAAAACTACTATCTGTGCTAATACGGGTGTTGGCAATAATACAAGAAGAATTGATAATTTGAGTTATTTTTGCTTCTTCTTTACTTCTATTAAGAATAATAACTTCATTCACATCAAAATCATTCTGAAAATCGGTTCCTCTCTGTACTGTAACGGTTGCATTAGAAAATTCTAAATTATTCGAATCATCCAATGGGTCACCTACATCCAAGAAAGAAAACGCTCTATAGCCAAAAGTATTATCATCAATCACATCAATAGTATATGTACCATTCCACATTGATTTGTTTATACCTGAAATAACTACTTTATCTTTTTGTCGCAAATTATGAGGTCTTTCAGTAACAACTGTAGCATCAACAAAAGTAGTATCATTTCTTGTCAAACTAGTAATTGAACTTAATGTTACTGATAGAGTATTACCAAATATAACATTTGAATCAACAGAAAACAAATTAGCAGTATGAGAACCAAAAGAAATATTAGATGTTGCTTCAAAATTACCATTACAAGTATGTAAAAGTAAAACTGTGTTACCAAACTGATTCAATTCTTGTGCCAATACCTTTCCTTCTACTACCTTATCATCTGATTTAATTTGAGTAACTTTTTCAGAAACGGTAAATGTAGAAGTAGTATTATTAATAATAAATCTAGATATTGTATTTCCTGAATCAGTTGAAACTGAACCATTCAAAAAATTTTCCATTTTCAATTCGCCATAGGACACCATAAATGCTTGCTCATCATCTATTACAACCATAGAATTAGCAGGAAAATCTTGAGGTAAATTTTCTGTGCCATCAGGGTCAAAAACAATATTAGAGCCACCTGTAATAGTTAACCCTTGAGAACTAGTAGCTTCATTTATTGTTTTTAGTGCCACATTATGCGTAGGTTCAAAATACTGTTCCGTTTTAATTTTGTCAAAAGTGTTTTCTATTTGTAAAAATGAACCATCTTCCATGACAATCATATTATCAAAACTAAAATTTAATGATTCGCCTTGTGGTCTAAATTCTCCAAATAATTTAGTTCCTACTGGATGTAAAAGTTTTTTTACTATCTCCCCATATTCATTTAATTGTTTACCACTACGCAAGGAATAAGAATAATCTTGATAAAAATTACTATCAATAATTTTTTTAGAATAGCCTATGAAACCATTTTCGTCAAAATATCTTCCGTATACATCTCCGACTGCACCAATAGTAACTTTAAATCTAGCAGTACCATCGCCTGTACTAACCATTGTGGCAGATGGAGCAGTAGTGAATCCTACACCTGGATTTAAAATTTCAATTGAACCAATTGAACCTGATTCCGTACTTTCTTCTTTAGGTCTTAGAATTGCATTATTACCAGGAAAACCAGGAAAGGCATCGTACACGGAGCCTGTATTTGATACAGTTGCTTTTGCGCCACTTGTAAATCCTGTGATTACATCATTAGCTTCAAAATCAGATGTTCCAATGAGATATCTGTCAACAACGTTAGGAAATTCTGTGCCATCTACATGTTTATATGTCATACCAAATTTTACAGATACATTTTCATCATATAACATAGTTGAACCGGGTATATTTGTTGCCGGTGAAGTGGTGAACGAATCTATAGAAAAAGTAAATTTTGTTGGTTCATCCGCTGATATCGTTATTACTTTTTCGCCATTATAGGCTGAAGGGCTTACTCCTGAAATGAAAACTTTTCCTCCATCACGCAATCCATGTCTACCGTAAGTAGTTACAGTTGCTAAACCACCTGTTTGCGTTAGAGAAGTTATAGGAAAAGTTAATTTTTGAAAACCTCCTGTCATTTCTAATTCTACGGTAGAATAAACAGGTTCATTTGATGGCGAATAAGTATCAAGCGAATTTAAAGAATTTAATCCTCTTCTATAAGTAAATTTATTTTTTATAAACTTACCACCTAAAGTAACTTTAACATCATAAATCGTATGAGTATCATTAGGATAATTCGAAATATCAGGAGTTATATCATCTGCTCCTATATTGTAAACTCCTAAATAATGATAAGGCTTCACTCTCATTTTTGATGGGTCATTTAAAGTGATTACATCATCAGGGTCACTCACGGTTGCATAAAAAGTTCCTATTTTATCTCCAGTATTAGAGACCAATCTTTCACCTGCAATAAAAGTTCCAGTTATAGCATTTGTTCTACCGAAATCATCTGGGTCTGGATTAAGATTTAATATTTTTGCTACGCTATTTGTTTTTAATTCATGAGTATTTGAATAAGTGACATGTACTTTAGGTAATTCTTCATAATTAACGCCAATTGTAGTTACCCTAGTATCAGTTATAGTTCCTGTATGTAAGTGTACAAATCCTAAAGTTTCTATTAGAGAATGTTGTACATTATTAAGTGGATTTCCTCCCATACCATATGCAGTAGAATTTATATACTTGTAATAATGGTCAATTATTCTGTCACCACAAACTGGTATTGAAAATGTTTCTATAATATCGGTTACTTTACCCTCAAGTCCAGAACCACGAGTTCCAAAATTATTAACATCAAAAAATAATCCAGGTGTGTATCCATCTCCGCCATCAAAGGTAATAATATCAGCAATCGTTCCAGTCGCAATAGATTTAACAACTGCGGATGCTTCAAAACCGCCACCTCCTGAAAATTCAATGGAATCTCCTATTTTATATGCTTTTCCTGGATTTTCTACTTCTATTGAGGTTATGACGCCCTGAACTTTTCCTGTTCCAAAAGTCCCATTTAAAATTGTGCTATCAACATCTTCGCCTATGACAAAGGTTCCTATGACATTTTTTAGAAACAACTCTGTAACCGATAAAGAACCAGAATTAAACTTTAATACTCTATCAACTTCTCCTGTCGCAAAACTTTTTCTTCCTGTTACAACTCTACCTTCAAATTCCGACTCGTCATCAAAACTTAGCAATCTCAAAGTTTTATCGGCAACCCATTGACCATCAGATGCTTTCCATAAATCATCTTTAGGTGCATAGTATTCTAAATCTTGTATATCATATAAAGTTTTAAACAAAAAATCGTAAGATGCCTTTGAGCCCTTAGACCTATAAACATCTACGATATGTTTCATTATTAAGGGTTTTGAGCCAGATAAATTATCAGGAATATCTGATAAAAATTCTTTTTCAAATTGTTTTATGTAAAAAGTTGTTGCGGTATCGATGTCTCTATTTTTTAATAATGTTCTAGATGCAAATAAAGGATTTTTGTAGTAATTGTGAACAGTTGCCGAAACCCTTGAAGTAGCACCAACTATAGTTTCACCTGGTTCAAAATCTATACCGGTCACATTAGACGGAAATAAAATATTATCAGACAATAAACTATTTCTATCTGAAAATCCAGTCGCACCTGAACTTTGGCCTGTTATTTTTTCACCTTTAATAAAACCACTATTTGGTCCTCTTTCACTTTCTAAATTTAAAAAAGTATCATCTTCTAACTTTAATAAACCTGGACTTCTTTCATCATGTAATTGTTGTTTAAATTCATTTTGTACGGCATCTTGAATTATTAGCTCATGACTCTCCATCCATTCATAATATTTTTTTAAAAATTCAGCAAAATCTTCTCCTTCTTCGGTCATAAAAGAAGGTAATTGTTGTATTATTAAATCTGATATTTGGTTTACTGGAATTATATTTTCGGTATCTGAATAAAATGACATTTTAAACTTCTGAAGTTTCTACAATTGTTGATAAGTCAAATAAACTTAAATTCACATCTCTTTCATTTATTAAAATTATTTGATTATTTTTTGCCATAAGGTCGCTATTTTTTGGTATAACATTAATATCCAATGTATTTCCCACAAACGATTCTGGTTTAAAATTATTGATTTGAATTCTTCCTGTAGTATAATCTATTGTTCCTGCTAATGCACTCACAACAACTTTTTGTCCATCTTGCATTCTAAAAATTCTGACATCACCTTTATCATCATCAAATTTACAATTTTGCTGTACAACATCAAAATCATCGATAAAAGTAAATTCAGTAGAAGTTAATGTTCCTTCAAAGTTTGTATATGGATGATATAATTCATTGCTAAAATTTATAACATAATCCAATGCTACAGTTAAATTAGGAACCAACTCTTTTTTCAGAGTGATAGAACTATCATTACCTAATATAGAAGCATCGGTATCATCAATTGCTCGTGACAATTGAGATATTCTAAATGTTTCAGTAAATTCGTTTAGAGATGTTTGTTGATACTTTTTGATAGTATCTAAAATATTTCTTTTTAATATTTGTGGAGTTTTTTGTGTTAATCTAGTGTCAATTTTTACTTGTGCAGTCAAATTTAAATTTAAATAATCAACATCAACGAATTCAGGTGATATTGATGCTACATTATATTTTCTTATAATATTATTTTTTATACCTTCTTTTATCGATGAAGATATGAACAATCCTTCTCTAGGTTTTATTCCAACATAGACAGTTCCAAATTTTGGGGGGTCGGCCTCTTCTCCACCGTATACTATAACTGACTCGGCTAATGGATATTCTCTCAATATTAATCTTCTATAATCTTCTTTCGTAACTGCTCTGTTTTGTGCGGAAAAATGTCTTGGCGCATTAAATCTTATAGAATTCAATGTTTCTTCATCTGCACCTCCTGTAGATGGAGAATTAGTTGATACCACTACGGATGAATAACCACCAGCAGTTGTCGCAACGGAAAATACATTAGCTCCATTTCCTAGAATACCAGATGTTAAATTATAATCTATGAGAACTATATTACCATTTTTTAAATTGTTTCCTAATACCCCATCACCAAATTTAATCTCAGTGAAAAAATCAGTGCCTTCTTCTATAAAAAATATATTTGAAGTACTATTCGCCTCAAGTAAATCTGACGCTTTTTCATATACGGATTTTCGTGTATCAGATTCAGACTCCTGTAAAGTAATTTTTATACTTTGATGGTCTACGCCTCGATTCGGTATGTTAAATCTTTGATTTTCAATACTTGTATCAACCGTGTGAGTGAACCTTAGAGGTTCTCCTTCCAATAAAGTAACATTTGGAATTGTGACCGCTATATTTTGGTTATTGGCAAAGCCTGAATATGATTTATCTGTAATGAAAGTATAATTTATTCCGTCAATATCAGCATTAAATTTTGTATTTTTGGAAACTATAATATTTGTAGGGCTATCTGTAGGAGTAATTGTTAAATTTACATTTGCAGTTGCCCCTACTCTCGACCTAGGAGTGTATCCTAATAATTTTGATAACGAGACCATTCCTGAACGAGTGACCGCAGAATCTAAAAACATCTCATTTGCTATCATGTTCAAATAAAAAGAATTATAATGTGTATTATATGCAAAAACATCTAGCAATGAAGATATTACTGAACCTTCAAAATTATAATCCTTAAATTTATCCTGCGATTTCAAAAATGATTTTAAATTATTTCTTAGTTCGTTAAAATCTAATTCTGATACTCTTAATTTGCTAGGTTCTGCCATTATTAACCTCTAGTTGACGATAAAAAAGTTGAAATTGTTTCTTTTTCATTACTATTAACTACACTAAAAACTATTGTTACATTATATCCATAATTTGCAAAATCCGCTTTAACAGTTACAGTTAAAAACTCTACTCTCGGCTCATAATTTTGTATTACTGTTTTGATAGAATCTGTTATTCTTTGTTCGGTGACAATATCCATTGGCTCAAAAAGCAATGCTTTTACACTACAACCCACTTCCGGTTTAAAAGGAACTTCATAAAAATCTGTTAAAACCAAACTTTTGATGGACTGCTTTACACTACTAGACCCTCTTCTAGCCGATATATCTCCAGTATTAGGATTTTTTGTAAATTTTAAGTCTAAATCGTAATAATTGTTTTTAGAAATTTTCTGATTTATTAATTGTCTGGCCACATCATCAGATGCATATACATTATCTGGTGAAACGCTTGGTGATTTATTTGCTGAATAAGACATACTATTATTTATGTTAAAAAGCCAGTTCCGCTCCCAGTTACAACGGCAGGAGCCGTAATAGGACCAGGAGTGGGCACTGCCGCAACAATTGTACTCGCATTGACTCCTCCTACCGCAGTTCCTGTATCCGTCGTTGTAACTTGTGCTTGTATCAAATAAGCATGGATAGCAGATGCTATAGAATTTGCTAAAGTTGTGGTTGCCGCCGGAGTGGTATCAGCCTGTGCCGCCAAAAAAGCACTTTCTAATTGTGTAGCTAATGTTGATGATATTAAAGCCATTATGATAATCCTACCCCAGGCGCACCTGTTCCTGTTCCAGATACAACGGCGCCCGCCACAGGACCTAATGGTGTACAAACACCACCTACTGCGGTTCCTGATACAACCGTGGTGACCAATGCACTTTTAACATATGCATCTATTGCTTGTGCCATTTGTTGTGCTAATTGTGTTTGTGCAGTTGGTGATGGATTCGCCTTTGCTTGCATTAAAGCACTTTCAAGTTGTGCCGCTAATGTAGATGGTACTAGAGCCATTTATTCTCCTAAGTTGTTTGAAAATGATAAACGAGTGAAGCCGATTGCAATGTGCTACTTTTTTCATTTTCTATACTTGTATTAATTCTCATATAATAAGTTGTTCCTGTAGATACTAACGAATTAGAGCCGTCTCCAATCGAAATTAACAATTCATTGTTATATAACCCTGTTACAAAAAAACTTGTTGTTCCGGTATAATGACCTGATGAAAAATCTGATTGTGTGGAAATTTCTATGTCCTGCCCACTTCCTATAGTATAATTATGTGATGTTTCATCCTTCAATGCTTCATTGAATATTACAGATATTATTGGTTTAACATTTACTCCTAAAAGTTTATCGCCACTCACATCTAGTATTTCTCTCCTAGAAGGTGATAATACAAAAACTTTTTTCACATTAAAATCTCCAGTGGAGGCAATAGTTGCAGTATTCGCAAAACTAAGAAAATTTGCACTTATTCCAGAATTTTGTAATAAACCGCCGCCTTTAGTTTTCAATGTATTTTTCAAACGGCAATTTATTATACCCGTTTGAGTTAATTGTAATTGAGGGTTTGTTTGGGTTAATATTTTAGGCCTAAACTCGAAATATGTATCATTATTGCTTGCCCTAAAATCAGAATCAAATGTTATAGAATTTTGATAATTGTTATCATAAGAAATAGTTATATTATCATCCAATGAAACATCTTCTGGTCCTGAAGTATTAATTACTATCGAGTCAGTATTGATTGTTTGGTTAAATTCAACTATAAGGTTGCTGGTAGGGTTTATACCAGTTTGTGACCCATCACTTAATGATACTAAAGTATCATCCATTTGACCAGTTTCCGAGTTTAAAACTTCTTTTCTAAAATATACATTTGCTATTAAATCGACTGACTCTGTTTTGAATCCTGGACCGATAGAATTAACTGGGTCAAAAGTATTTGCTCTTCCTTCATTGATTTTACCTATTAATCTATCAGCATTTGCAAAAGTATATAATAAATTTTCTTGTCGATACAAATACTTTTTAGTGGAATCATCATATTTGATGGTTGTAGCAATAGGCGCAGGTAAAATCGTAGTCGAACCTATTGAAAATCTTTTATTTGGTTCTATTGTTCCGTCCGATTTTAAAAAGTCGCACACTTCTCCGTTTATAAAACTTCTATAATTACCATCTATATTCGGTAGTTCATTAAATCTTATACTTTTTATATTATCGACCCCATCAAAAATCAAAAAATAATCTTGAACATTATCTGGTTCTAATTTAAAATCGGAACCAGTTTCTAGCATTAATTGCCCTCCTGATTCATAATCTAATATTTGTCCAAAAGCACCAGATGTTCTACCTTTGAATTTAGCACCTGTGTCATATCCTGTTTCAGGAGTTCCGATACTGCTTTTTACGGTTAATGTCCTCAAACCTCTGACAACCTCTTCTTCGATATACTGCTTTGTTGAATTTGTAGGCACATCATTTAAAGTCACTTCAAAAATAGAACTGACATTATCCTTTAACATTTTATTTTCTTCTGGCGAATCATCAGATACAAAATTAGAAACCTTTAAACTATATACAACATTACTCGATAAATTTGCTTTAGGCACTAGATTAATTGTATCATTTTCCTCTGTCTTACTAGTAAAAACTGGGTCATCAAACTCAACAACCGTATTAAAATTATCACATGACAATTGTATCGAACCTATCGGTAAGGTATTTTGTGAATTAACAGATAATGAATCCGTTTTCATACCCTCATTAAAATTAATTACTAATGTTTCACCTGACAAATCAATAGGCACATTTAATAAATCTGAAGGAGAGGTTATTTCGCTAAACGATTCACTCTCTAAAACTTTTCCAGACACATTTGCATGTACAACCGTATTTGAAAAACTTATCTTTGATATAGAAGGAGGGTCTTCGTCTTTACTGAAAATAGTCTGTAGTCCAGTGTTTTCGTCAACAATGACGATACCTGTAGTAAATCCATCTTGTGAAAGATAATCATAATTTTGCGGAGTTGAACCTAAATCTGTAACTGTATTACTAGCACTAATTTTAAATCTCTTACCTTTTGGAACACTATTGGTCTGTATCGTATAAAAAGAATTGCCTGTTTCGGCTTTAATACTTTCACACTCTAAAACAGTATCAAAGTCATCTGTTGATATTTTTATGGTAGCATCTAATGGACTTTGAGCAGAAGTAATTTCAGATACAACTCCATTAGCATAAAAGAATTGATTAGAACTTGCCACACTAATAGTTGATGTATTCATCGATTGACTAAATTCTACTTGAATACAATTTAACTTTTCTACAAAATTACCTTCAGAAGTCTTTTTATATTTTAATTTAACTGGACCGGTTGATTCTAAATTGTCTATATTTGGATTAGACGCCAATAAATATGTAAATTCTGTACTAGACAATATCTGATTCACTTTAAATGCTCCATTATAAGGTCTTTGGTCTGAACCTGATATTTGAATATCATCATTTAAATTTAGATTGTGAGGATGGTTCGTTTCAACCCTCATAACGGTATCATTACTTCTTGTCAAATTCAAAATTTGCAATTTAGACGTAAAAGAACCTCTCTCAGGAGGAAAAGTAGACAAAACTAAAGGCGCTGAAGTATTAAAAGGATTTGTGTTATGTGTAGGTGAAGAATTAGAAACGCAGTGAAATCTAATATCCACATTTGCAAAAATATGTTCATCATTAACTATTTTGCTTGATATCGTAGTAACATCAATGATATCGCCATTAGAAAAAGAATCAACTTCTGATATTTTTATTTTTCCTCCAACACTACTGGAAATATCTACTGGAATATATGAAACTATACTATCATCTATTTTTCTTATTAATCTGGCACCTAGAGTTGCGGATGGTTGATTACCATCTGATTTTTTAACCGTCCTCATTATTGAGTTCTTATCATCATAACCCAACTCATACAATATCTTTCTAGGTTCAGTGGTTATTTTAAAATGTATTATTTCTTTATCACTAGCATTAACATTCTTATATACATCGTCTTTTTGAAAATTAGAATAATAATTTAATCTACCATTTGTTCCTGATGATGTGTCAACATCTTTTAATTCAAAACTATTATCATTTAATTTTTTAATTTCATAATTACCTACTAATAATCCATCACCTGTCACTATGTCATAAATTTGTATTTTGTCTCCGGTCGATAATCCATGATTTACAGTAGTAACGGTCGTGGTCAATCCTGATGTGTAAGCAACATTAATCTTATAATATGGTATTTCTATTTGATATTCATATGAATTTTCTAAAACATTTGTAATTTTACCACTAATTCTTGAGGATGTTGAAAATGTATCTCCTACAGATAATGATACTTTTTTAAATCCATCCGTAGTTTCTTTAGCGGTCAATTCGATTTCCTCTATATTAACTTTAAAACCTGTATAATAGTCCGATGTTGTCATTATACTTTTTGAGTTATCCGTGGTAAAACCATTTCCTTTATCAAAAGTAACTGTTACACCATCCGAATCTTGTAAATCTTCTTCAGAAGCATTTAGAAAATATGTGGTATTAGAAGCCAATGATGTGACTGGTTGAAATGTAAAAGTTGAATTAGAATTTGTTACGCTTGGTAAATTATCCATTTCCACAACTTCATTGCTAAAATCACCTGTTATTGAAAATTGCGACAATTTATCAGGAGTTGAAGATAATTTAAAACCCTTCAAATTATTTGAATCACTGGTACCTCCCAAATCTTCATTCACTATATGAGTTATGGCAATAGAACCTTTTTTATTTCTAAAATTATCTTGAACATTTTCATTATCGGTTTGAACGATAACGGTATTTGTAGTCATTGCTCTAGAAAAAGATAAATCAAAATCTGTGGTAATAGGAACAAAAATAACATTTGATTTAGCATCAATATCAGAATAAAAAGAAGTATCTGTATATGTCATATCAGAAGTTGTATTTTCAAAACCCTCACTTGTCGATAATACAATATTTGATGTATGTAATTTCGTTCTATTAAATGGCATTGTTTAATTCCAAGGCTAATAGTGATGTTTTTTCTATTTTAAAACCAACGGCAGAATTGAACGCCAAATCATCTCGTCCAGGTTGTCCTTCTCTACTAAATCTTTTTTTCAATTTCAATCTTTCACTTGTCATAGGACTTTCAGTTATATGTAATTTATATGTTGGTTCATCATCATTCGATGCAGGTAGAGATTGGTTTCGAGTAATTAAATCTATAATAAATTCATGTACATCATTTCCATTTTGTTGACCTACGACTCTTAATTCAGTTTTAAAAGAGTTTTGTAATTGTATACAATTCGTACTGAGAGGTTCGGTTCCTTTATACAAACAAAACACATCATTAGATGTACTTATTGCAGTATCACTATTTGACACATTCAATGTTGAAGAAATTATTCTTGGACTATAATCAATTTGTCTGCCTTGCACATCTTCAAATGTTTGTCTCTCCTCTTTCGTCAAAGTATGGGCCTCATTTACTAAGACGATTCTAATTATCGTATCGAATTTTGCTTTTTTAGTATTATCATCCGAATTAAAAAAGTTACCATTTTTATCCTGCACAAGAACTCTATCAACTTTTGGTCTTAATTTTTCAGCAAAAGTATCTCCAGTACCTAAAAGATTTCCTACAAAGCTCATTCCTAGAGAAGCGGCAGCTTCTAATTGTCTCATCCAAGCCGCAAATCCTGCACTATCATTTGCCTGACCATAAAAAACAACTGCTCCCGAATACTTTGAATTACTCAATTCACCAGGGTCGACTATTCTAGGTCCTGTTGGTCCTGTTTGTTCTGGAGCTTTTAAAACTGGTTTCATACCAGTTATAAATTTTTCTTCCTCTAGTCCAGTAAAAGGATTTACTTCAATAAAAGACTTTTGAGTTGTTTCTAACGATATCTCAGGAAAAATATCTGGAGTTTTTTGTAAAAATTTTGCCCTTTTCAATTTACTCTTAAAATCATTTACACCGCCATTACCACTGACATTTAATGTATAAAAACCTGCTCCATTAAAACCTTGAGATAATAATTGTACTAATTGTTGTATAGTTTTATTAAATTCTTTTATAGCGTCTATTTCATCTTGTAATCGTTCTATAATGTTATCTAGAAATTTCATTCCTGATTGTACATAACCTTTACCTCGCTCAATTAAAGAAATGGCTTCATCGATAAATGTGCCATATGCAGGTAAAAAATCTTGTATTCTTACAAATTTCCAATTTGGCGGTCTACCTCCAGAAAATCTAAAAGTCTCAAAAGGAGTAACTATTTGACCATCACCATCTTTTTGATTAAATTCATGAAACTTTTTTTCTCTATCCGCCACATTTATAAAAGGTTTCATTGCGGTAACCTGAGTATCATAACTACCATCACCGACTAATCGACCCAATTTTATCTGTATAACATTCATTCTAACAATTTCTCTAGTTTCGGTATTTCTTTCAAAAAGCATTTCTTTTGCTCTACCAGGTATAAATTCTTTTACCGTACCTGTGACAGAATCTTTTATATAAATTTCACCAACATGATAATTTATTCCAAATCCAGGTAAAGCACTTGCTAATTTTTTTAAATTTACCGAAACATCAGAAGTAGCTTCAGATATTTCTTCAGGTAATTTCCACTCACCTGTGTTCAAATATGTTTGTCTAACAACTAAACCTATGGATAAACTTTCAAGAAAACTAATCATTTCTGTTTCTATTTTTTTTAATCTACTTCTTGGTCTCTCGCCATTTAATCCCTCGTCAAATGATGCTATTATAAAATCTTCTCCTCCATTTGAATCTCGTGCCTCTCTTAATATTTCAGATAAGGCTTCATTTGCACCTGCAGTTCCTAATGTTACGGGCAAAACATGGTCTATCAAATTATCACCCTCTTTTATTGTTCCAATGAATTTGACATCCGCAGGAACCGGTTCCGATAAGATTGCACCAGCGGGTTGATATAATGGTATTTTTCTTAAAACTTCTTCGGCACTAGGACCACCAGTGACCAAAGTTTCTTTCATTTGTTCATCTTCTAATACGTTCTTTCGTCTAATAACACCGGCAGAACCCACTCCTCGTGTGGACCTATTTTTTTGAATTCTTCCTCTAACACCTTGAACTGTCAGAGTATTTCTGATAACTTTGCCATTTGAAATTTGTATTGGGCCGTGATTTATAACTTTGGCCTCAAAACTAGGACCAAAAACGGTACTTCTGCCCTGAACAATATTATCTCCTTTTTTAAAAATAGGAAACCAATCGGGTGCAGGATTAGTTTTGTTTATTAATAAATTCAGAGGTTTTCCATTTCCATCTTTTAATATGTTTTTATTAATTTTTACACTATTCATAAAGAAAATTGAATTTTTAGATTCTTTACTTCCATTTTTTCTTATGAGTTCCAGTTCTTCACTCAAGTCCGAAATCTCTTCATCTAATTCTTTTTTTTCTTCTCTAAGGTCAACCTCATCTTCTAATGACAAAAAACCCGAACCTATTTCAGACTCTATTTGAGATATAGTAAGTTTTTTTTCTCTTATCTTTTTCTCAATTTCATATGCAGTTTCAATATCAAAAATGAGAGGAGGTCCTAATTCTATTGTTAATCTTTTTCCATCACTATCGGTGCTTTTATCTGAACCCTCTTTAAAATTTCTTGATAAGACACCTCCAAAATAATCAGAAAATGCAGTTACTAATTGATTTAAATCGCTCAAAGAAGGTAAAGTAAACATCAAAACCATTGCCTGATAATCACCTTTTCCTGTGGGCCTTAATTGGTCATTGGAATCGTTAAAAGAATCAACGATTTTATCAATCACTTCCGCAGGTGTTAATTGTCTTTTATTTAAACCTATTTTTAAGCCTTCTAAAAATGTTGCCACTCCTTGGTCGAATGGTCCTTCCCATGTAGATGGGTCTAAAAATTCTCGTATGCCTCTAACCGTATCCAATAAAAAATGTTTTGATTCTCCCAATTCACTTAAATTTTTCACATTTGTAGATTGAGGATTTGCTATTAAATCGTCTACCCTTGACAATTTACTTTTATTATTGTTTTTTCTGTCAACCAATCCATAACCAGAAGTCGGATTCCAAACTAATGTTTTATTTTTCTTCTCAGAATCGGGTAAAAGATAAAATGCTAATGCATCTAAACCTTCTTCTAATTTGCTAGTATCAACCGGAGGAGCAAGATTACCGCATTCCCATGGCCAAACTGTCAACGAACCTACGCCAATATTTTTTAAATCTTCCAATTCGGCAATTAATGCATCTAGTAAAGGAATTAAAACTAATGCTAATGGGTCTCGTAATGTTTTTAATATAAATTTAGCATATTCTAAAAAACCAATCAAATTTTCCGCAACAACATTAACATTATTACCAAAATTCTGTAATCCACCAATAAATTGATTTATTACAGAATCTTTATCAGAGCCAAAAAGTTGATGTAAACTAGCTTGTTGCTCAAATATTACTGGTTGTAATTCAGCCATTATTGCTTTCTTGTTGTTTTTTTAATACGTCTAATCTATTTTCAATATCTATTTTTTTCTGTTCTAATGCTTCTAAAAATTTTTCATTAAATTCCAATGTTTTTTTTAAAACATTAATCACTCTATCATTTCGATAAGGTTCATTTTTAAATAATATTTCTTCGTCTTTCATATTATGCCGTCAAAAATGTTGATAAATCTGCTTGTATTTTACTAAACTGACCCACATTCAATGGAGGAGTGCTTGGTCCAGTTCCTGTGCCCACACTTAGAGAAGTTATTGCAGTTAATAATTCATTTAATATTGCAAATAATGAAGTTGTTTGATTTTTAATTGACACCAAACCTGCTTCATTAATTGATATTTCAGTTGCTATTCCTGGAACACTTTCTTTTTTAATTGATATAGATTTTTTATCTTTAACCTCAAATCCAAATATCGAATCAGAAACAACTTTACCTAAACTTTCTAATTTTATCTCACCTATTGTAGGTGCATTACTTTGTAATGTTATTCCTCCTGGTGCTACTTCTAATTGAGTCAATTTTAGAGGAGGACCAAAAGCTCCCAAATCCGCTCCTATTGAAAAATCAAATCCTCCGGTAGCAATGTCAAAACATTTAAATTCCATACTACCCAATGCAGAAGTTGAAGACCTAGAAACAGTACCTGGTTTTCCTAAAACACTTTCTTGAATAGTATTCAAAGCATTAACGTTTATATTACCTCCTGTGGAAGCTATACTCAAATCACCTTCAGAAGAAGCAGTAAATGCAGAACTCTTGAATTTTATATCCGATTTAGTTTTAAATTCTACTCTATCAGATTCGACTCTATATGTAGGAACTTTGGTAAAAGTTATATTTCTTTCAGATATCGCATAGTCAGTCGCATTTGAAGAATCTAATGGTATTTTTGCCGTGTTAATTTCGGCAGCTTCTATATTCAAGGCTCCTCTGGCCCGTAACCAAATATCTCCTCCATCAGTTTCAATAAAAAATGAACCTTTTTCTCCGACTCTTATTCCGCTTTTTGATGGGGTTTGTCTATCATTTATCAATAATGACAGACCTCCTCCTATCGTTTTGAATTCATTGCCGATTATATGAGAAAACTTGTCCCCATCGTTAAACAAAAAAGAACTTCCTACTACATTTTCTATCTTATCGCCCTGACTATCTATTTCATAGAATGACAAACTTCTATGTAAAAGTCTAATTCTTTCGGAACCAGGTGAGTCATCCATTTCAAATAAATGTCCGCTCTCTGTAGACTGGACATGATTAAAAGGATATTCAGGTTTCTGATAATTTCTAGGCTGTTCAAACGTTTTACCTTGAATGTCATCTACAGGAAAAACTGTAGGTATAGCAGTATGCAAAGTCATAGCCGATTCATTAATCTCACGATTAATTCTACCTACCATGGATAAAATATTTGCTACAGGATTTAAAGTTTTTTCATTTCTATTAAATCGTAATTCCGTGCCTGCATTCATATTTGTTGAGGGAACACTATAAATCAGTCCACCATCAGGGTCAAATCTCATCAAATTTTCATTAGGAAAAGGTGAATAAGATTGCTGAGAATATAATAAATTTCCTTCAGAATCGTTAACGTTTGCCATCACTTTATCATTTCTTTTTACATATGTTAATACACCTCCTTTTTCCGCAAAACTATTTTTTCCATTAAAAATATATGGTTCTCCATCAGGACCTTCTTCATCAAAATCCACTATTGTAGCACCTTTTCCTTCATCATTTCTGTCAGTAAATAATGGCGGATATGGATATTTCTTTCTTTGTTTATATTTTCGAGGGTCAAAAAAACCTCTTCTCCTGTTAGCGACACTACTTGGAATACCTACACATGCTCCTAATACAACTGGCTCTTGTGCTTCATGTGCATCTCTAAAAAATCCAAATACATGACTACCCTCAACTAAACCAGTAGGACTTACGCCTATACCTGAAATTGAAGCAGAAGTGATAGGTAATATAACCTGTGCCCATGGCAAATCTTCTGTAGGAATTAATGATTTATCATCGGTGTGAAAACCCATACATCTAACTTTTAC
>MDSZ01115529.1_pt1 | contig 18695 bp, 19 predicted proteins | sample 811201 | NCBI WGS metagenome assembly MDSZ01 (sample SAMN05326647, study PRJNA326480) | marine metagenome | isolation source: seawater | place: Indian Ocean: North | collected 2010
AATCTGCAGAATACCTAAATTTAACTTTAATTGAATTGAAAAAATTTACAGATTGGTTAATTAAAAAGGACAAAACAAATAAAGATGATGTAAGCGCTGCTTGCAATGATTTTTTAAAAGTTCTTGGTTATATTTCACTTGGTTTTTCTTGGCTAAAAATATCAAGGATTAGTATTGAAAAGACAAAGGAAAATAAAGAATTTTACGAAGAAAAATTAAATACAGCTAATTATTATTTTTCAAGGATTTTACCGAGAATTCACAGTTTATGCACATCTGCAAGAAATGGTAGCGAAGAGATTATGAAAGCAAAATTCAATTAATGAATAATTTTGAAAAAAATCTTGATAAAAATAATGCAAATTTTGTTCCATTAACTCCTTTGACTTTTTTAGAGAGAACAAAGGATATTTACCCAAATTACGAAGCATTAATATATGGGAATAGAAAATACAGCTGGAAGGATGTTTACGATAGAGCTTGCCAATTCGCTCATTCACTTAAAAAAATTGGAATAGGAAAGGGCGATACTGTTTCCATTATGGCTGCTAACACGCCTGAATTATTTGAGTCTCATTACTCTATTCCTATGACTGGTGCTGTGATCAATACTATAAATACTAGATTAGATGCTAATACGGTTGCTTACATACTAGAACATAGTGATGCAAAAGTATTCATTGTAGACAGGCAATTTAAAAAGGTTGCAGATAAAGCATTATCATCCTTAAAAAGAAAAATCATTGTAATCGATATAAACGACGATCAAGAACATAAAATCAATAAAGATAAAATTGGCGAATATGAATATGAAAGTTTTTTAAAAGAAGGTGATAAAAATTATAAATATGAAATGCCAAAAGATGAATGGCAAGCTATATCATTAAATTATACCTCAGGCACTACTGGTCGTCCTAAAGGAGTTGTGTATCACCATAGAGGATCATATTTAATGTCAATGGGCAGTGTTACTGCATGGAATATGCCAAACAAATTAACCTATTTATATACCGTTCCAATGTTTCATTGCAATGGATGGGGTTACCCATGGACACTAGCTTTATTACATGCAAAAGTTATTCTAGTAAGAAATATAGTTGTGAAAGATATATTCAACTTAATTTCAAAATATAAGGTTACTCATTTTGGTGGTGCTCCGATTGTATTAAACATGTTAGCTAATGCCCCAGGAGAGGAGCAACAATCTCTTAATCACAAGATATATGCAATGACTGCTGGTGCCCCACCACCAAGTTCTATATTAAAAAAAATGCAATCGTTGGGTTTTGAAGTTATGCATGTTTACGGTTTAACAGAGACATATGGTCATATTTCTCATTGCGCATGGAATGAAAGCTGGAATAAATTTGATGAAGAAAAGAAGTCTGAAATAAAGTCTTTTCAAGGTGTTAGGTACCCTCATACTGAAGAGGTTGCTGTATTAAACCCAACAAATTATAGCAAAGTTCCCAATGACGGTAAGACTATGGGTGAAATAATGATTAGAAGCAACACCGTTATGAAAGGTTATTATAAGAACGAAGAATCAACAAAAAAAATAATGAATAAAGGGTGGTTTCATTCGGGAGATTTAGCAGTAATGCATGAAAATGGTTATATACAAGTTAAAGATAGATCAAAAGATATAATTATCTCTGGAGGTGAGAATATATCATCAGTAGAAATTGAAAATACTCTTACTAAACATCCCTCTGTTTCATTATGTGCAGTGGTTGCAAAACCAGATAAAAAATGGGGAGAAACACCCTGTGCCTTCATTGAAACTATTCAAGGAAAAAAAATAACCGAAAATGAGTTAATCAAATTTTGCAGAGAAACCTTAGCTGGATTTAAAATACCAAAAAAAATTATTTTTTGTGAACTACCTAAAACTTCAACAGGAAAAATACAAAAATTTGAGTTAAGGAAAAAAGCTAAGGATATTAATTGATTATAAATATCAGTAATAAAAATATTTTTTTTTCTGATTTAGGTTATGATTTTGATAAGAAAAAAAAAACATTAATTTTACTACATGGAAGTGGGCAATCACATGTTGTATGGTCTTTAACTGATCAATTTTTAGCCGATGAGGGTTATAATGTTATTTCTTTAGATTTACCAGGGCATGGTAACTCAGAAGGTCCGGCATTAAAATCTATTGAAGAAACATCAGAGTGGCTTTCTAAATTTATAAACAAACTTCAAATTGATAAAGTTTCCATTGTTGGTCATTCTCAAGGCTGTCTAATTTCCTTAGAATATGCTTCTAAAAACCCAGAAAAAATAAGTAATTTAATATTTATTGCTGGATCTTTTGAAATACCAGTAAATCAAAGCTTAATTAATTTGTCATTAACAGGAAATATGGAGTCTTTGAATCTGATGATGAAGTGGGGTTATGGATCATCAAAACAATTTATTGGAGGAAATCCTCTGCAAAAAATTTTAAATTCTGCAAGAGAAGTTAGAGAAGTTTTGGCTACTGATTTAATTGCATGTAATAATTATAAAAATGGATCTAAAGCTTGTAAAGAAATAAATTGTTCTACTCTTTTTATTTTCGGTGAAATTGATAAAATGATAAAATTGGAGGCAGGTAAAAAATTTGCATCAATGATAAAAAATTCAATAGTTCATGTTATTAAAAATTGTGGCCATATGGTTATACTTGAGAATGCTTTTGAAATGAGAGAAAAAATCTTGGAATTTTTGAAAAAATGAAAACCTTTTTTATAAGTAAATCTAATCGAGTAAGATCAACTCCATTTACATCTAGAATTGAGAAGCAAGGTGTAAAAAGTTACACAGTATATAACCATATGTTATTGCCAACTTCATTTTCCTCTCCTGAAGAAGAATATATTCACTTAAAAAAAGATGTTCAAATATGGGATGTATCTGTTCAAAGAGAAATTGAAATATCAGGCGCAGACTCTTATAATCTTGTTCAGTTAATGACTTGCAGAGATTTATCAAAATCTAAGGTAGGTACTTGTTATTATTCTCCTTTAGTTGGTATAGATGGAGGTGTTATAAATGATCCACTAATTTACAAATTAGAAAAAAATAAGTGGCGTTTATGTATTGCAGACTCAGATGTAATTTTATTTGCAAAAGGTATTGCAGCGGGAAAAAAATTAAATGTCAACATCTTTGAAGCCAAAGTAGATACCTTAGCTATACAAGGTCCAAAATCTTTTGATTTGATGGAAAATATATTTGGACAAAAAATATCAGAACTAAAATTTTTTAAATTTGATTTTTATAAATATAAAAATAATAATTTTTTAATTTCAAGATCTGGATTTTCAAAACAAGGTGGTTATGAAATTCATATTGATGATACAAAAGCAGGTTTAGATTTGTATGACGATTTTTTTGAAATGGGTAAGAAGTACAATTTAAAACCTGGGAATCCTAATCATGCTGAAAGAATTGAAGGTGGCTTATTGTCGTATGGAAATGATATATATATTGACGATAATCCTTTTGAATGTGGTTTTGATAATTATGTTCAATTAAATGGTGATGTCAATTACTTAGGTAAAAATGAGTTAATTAAAATAAAAAAAAAAGGAATTCAAAAGAAACTTATGGGTGTTTTGATTGATATTGATCAGATTAATTTGACTAAAGAAATACCAATTTTTATCAATAAAAATAAAATTGGTACATTAAGATCAGCAGCGTATTCCCCAAAATTTAAAAAAGTAGTAGGTATAGCTATGATAAAAAAGGAATATTGGACAGAAAATAATAAATTTAAAATTCAAATAGATACTGAGATGTATTCAGGTATACTTCGTCAGTTACCCATAAAATAATATGAAACATGCGAAAATATACATTCCTAGTAAAACTGCGATGCAATCTGGGAAAGGGAAAACAAAAAAATGGATTCTTGAATTTGATACCAAAGATCCTAAAATAAGCTCTATGATGGGATGGCAATCATCCTCTGATACATTAAGTGAAGTGCGGCTCGAATTTACATCTAAAGAGAAAGCGATAGAGTATGCTAAAAAAAATAGTGTCATTTATAGAGTAATTGAACCAAACAAAAAATCTTTTGTCATAAAATCTTATGCTGATAACTTTACGGATAAATAGATATGTGGCGTAGTTTTTTTACTGAAAAAAAATGGTTATTATGGTCTTGGGGAGGATTTTTATTTATTATTTTTTCTCTCCTTGCGCAAACCTATATAGATGTAAAAATAAATGAATGGTATAAAGGATTTTATGACTTGCTTCAAAAAGCACCCGAAAGAGAACTTTCAGAATTTTATGATGGAATTTTACTTTTTATGAAGTTAGCCATTCCTTATGTAATAATATATACCGTTACAAACTATTTTACTCGACTTTGGGCTTTTAGATGGAGAGAGGCTATGACTTTTTCATATATGCCATATTGGCGTTCTGTAGATGCAAAAGTAGAAGGGGCCTCACAAAGAATTCAGGAAGACTGCATGAATTTTGCAAAGATAGTGGAAAGTTTAGGGCTTCAAATTGTAAGAGCTATTATGCTTTTAATTGCCTTCATTCCTATTTTATGGGGTCTATCATCTAATGTTGTTATTCCCTTTTTCAAAGACATAACAGGGTCTTTGGTTTGGGTTTCTTTATCAGCAAGCCTTGGTGGCCTAATTATTAGTTGGTTAGTGGGAATTAAATTACCTGGTTTAGAATACAATAATCAAAAAGTCGAAGCTGCTTTTAGAAAGGAGTTAGTCTATGGAGAGGATGATAGAAAAAATTATGTAAAAGCTCCAACAATTCTCCAACTTTTTACCGGTATAAAATTTAACTATCATAGACTTTTTTTACATTACGGTTATTTTGATTTATGGTTGATAATGTATAATCAATCAATGATTATAGTCCCTTATCTTCTTATGGGACCAGGTCTATTTACTGGTGCAATGACTTTGGGAGTTTTGATTCAAACTTCATCAGCCTTTAGGGAGGTTCAGAGTAGTTTTTCTTTATTCTTACAAAATTGGACAAGAATAACTGAATTAAGATCTATTTATAAACGTTTAATGGAATTTGAGACAGCTATTAACTTTCAAAAGAATATAAGAAAACCTAAAAGATCTGATGTTAGAACTTAATGGATCTTTATTTAAAATTAATTGATGTTTTATTTCCAGTTTTTTTTGTCATTGGTATTGGGTTTTATTTGGGTAAGAAAAATCCAAATATAAGCACCGATTTCATAACTACTTTTGCAGGTAATGTGGGTACACCTGCAATGATTTTCTATACAATTACAACTACAGGAGTAACTTTAAGTGTTTTTACTGAATATTTTATTTACGCATTAATTATTATTGGAGGTTTTTCTATTGTAGGAATACTATTTCTTCTTTTACTAAAAAAAGATTTCATAAGTGAATTGCCACCATTGATTTTACCTAACACAGGAAATATGGGAGTTCCTATTTGTTTATTTGCATATGGAACTGCTGGTTTAGGAGTAGCGTCTGCAATTGCTTCAGTTGTTATACTTCTTCACTTCACAATTGGGGTGCTATTAGCAAAAAAAAGTTTTTCATTAGAAATTTTAATCAAAAATATGCCAATTTATGGAATTATCATATCAGTTATATTCTTGTATTTTGAATGGGATGTGCCCGGGTATTTAGAAAACACCACATTTTTACTTACTTATGCTACTATTTTTTTAGTCCTGATGTCTCTAGGCATAGCTTTATCAAGACTTAAAGTAGTTTCATGGGCACACGCTTCTATTTTAGGAGCAGTGAGAGTAATTATTGGTCCCATAATAGGACTTGGTTTAATTAAATTTCTTGATTTAGATGGTTTTGCTGCAGGTGTACTTTTAATACAATCTTGTATGCCTAGTGCTGTATTAACTTATTTAGTAGGCTCAATGTATTCGGACAAGAGAGTAGTTGATAGTGTTGCAAGCGTGATTGTTGCTTCAACAGTAATGTCTTTTATATCTGTTCCTGTTGTTGTTTATTTTAGTCTTAAATTTTTTCAGTAAAATCAGTTATTTAAAGCAAATTATTAATGTATTACTTTACATATTAACTTAATTTTTATTAGTATTAAAAAAAAACCCTAAAAACAATAAAATATGATATTTGCCACATTAAACAATGAAAATAAGGGTTAAAATTTTAAAATCTGAGAAAATTACTAATATTAAAACAAAATAAACTATAAGCTTTGCAAGTTTGGAATATATCGATTAAACGGCCGTAAGTGCTGTTTTTTTTGTAATTAATAAAAATAAGGTTCAACCATCAGGTGTAGTAGAATATTTAACTATGAAAAAGGGTAGAGTGAGCTAGAACCATTATATAGCGTGGTTTTTAGAGAATTACACCCTCATTTTTTAGTAATTTTATTTTAGTTTTTACTCCTCCAGGTCCAGAGTAGCCACCATAGTTTCCGTCAGACCTAATAACTCTGTGACATGGTATTTTTGGAGCATACCTGTTCTTTGCACAAGCATTAGCTACAGCTCTAGCAGAAAATGGTTTATTTATAGCTTTTGCGACTTCTTTATATGTTTTTACTGAACCTTTTGGTATTTTTTTTAGATAATTCCAAACTTTTTGCTGAAATTTAGTACCTTTCATAATTAATCATACAAAAGAAAGATAATAAAAGCTAATATTAAAATTAGCAGTAAAGAAAACGTTTTTGTGAGTATTTTTTTTTTATCATCTTTTGCTTTTTCCCAGTAATTAAGCCCAAAAAAAACTAAAATAACGAATAAAAAACCTGCTAAAAAAAATTTTATCATCTAATCACCAATATTATTCAATATTATCAGTATTTCTAGAACTATCTAGTTTTTATATTTGGCGTGACTTTTTGAACCTCTATTGGGCCCAACTAAAATCAAAGTCCATGCTGGTTTATTGTTAAATAACCTTAAACTATGCCTTTTAGAGGCTTTCCTATATCCGATATATCCAGGTTTTCTTGAAAAAGTACCTTTTTCAGTGGTTTCTAGATAGCCTCCCTTTAGAATAATTGTAATATATGACCAATAGTGATCATGTAGATCTCCAAGGTCATTTTTGAGGATTTTGTGCAAAAAAATGTTAAAAGGAAACCATTTAGGTCTTTTTCTGAACAAAAGATAGTATCTTATCATGAAAGGCTTAGCCTTATGATAGTCTGGCCAGCTTGGACCTCTATCTAAAATAATTTTTTTTCTATTTTTAAAAACCATTTAAATTTTTTTTATTATATTTTTTTTTTAATTCAATTTTTTTTTATTTTCTATTATAGGTTGACAACAATTTTCACATGTTATATATTTCCGATAATTAATGGTTATCGGAAAATATATGAATGAGCTAGTAACAGACCTTAAAACTCTAGAATTAGAAACTTTAAAGAATTTAAGACAATCTAAATCAGAAAATACCTTAAGAGCATATAAAGCAGATTATAAAGATTTTGCTAATTTTTGCTCAAAAAATGGTTTTAGTTCTATGCCAACAGAACCAAAAATTTTAGCTTTATATTTAACTCATTTGTCAGCCAACAGTAAATTTAGCACTTTAAAAAGAAGAATAGCCTCTATCAGCGTTATTCATAAACTTAAAGGTCACTATATTGACACGAAACATCCTTTAATTATGGAAAACCTTTTAGGGATCAAAAGACTAAAAGGTAGCCATCAAAAAGCTAAAAAACCTATATTAATCAATGATTTAAAATTAATTATTAAAGCTATTAATGAATCAAAAGAAAAGTATATAAAAAAATTAAGAGATAAGACCATATTATTAGTGGGCTTTTCAGGAGGCTTTAGAAGGTCAGAATTGGTATCTATAGAATATGAAAATATAGATTTTGTTAGTGAAGGCGTAAAAATATTTATAAAAAGATCAAAAACTGACCAATCTGGAGAGGGAATGATTAAAGCAATCCCCTATTTTGATAATGAGGAATATTGTCCGGTAAAAAGTTTAAAACTATGGGTAACTCAATCAAACATAGTTTCAGGAAAAATATTTGATATATCAGACAAAAGTGTAGCGTTAATAATTAAGAAATACATAAATTTAGCAGGATTAGATCCAAAAAAATATGCTGGTCATAGTCTTAGATCAGGTTTTGCCACTAGTACTGCAGAGTCTGGTGCAGAGGAAAGAAATATAATGGCAATGACAGGTCACAAAACGACTCAAATGGTACGAAGATACATCAAAGAAGCTAATTTATTCAAAAATAATGCTTTAAATAAAATCAAAATATAATCTCTAATTAAGTTTAAAATTAAAAATTTTTAAATATATATATTTTAATTTACATATAAAATAATCAAATAAATAAAAAAGATCCTTTTTTGGTTCATTTAAAGCTCCATTAAATTCTTCATCAGATCTTAAGTAATATTTTTTAAAAAATTTTATACTAACACCCCATTTTAGTAAAAAAGTTTTAGCCCCATTATTCCAGGCTTTTTTTCTTAAAGACATAGATGAAAAATGATAGACTCTACAATCACCGAGACCTTTAAATAATCGAACACCAATTTCCCAAAGTTTAAAGTTAAAATCGGGATCAGAACCAAGGCCAGGAGAAAACTCCTCACTAAAACCTTTGACTTTGTTCCATGTTTTTATAGGTATAAGCGAAGGTTGCCAATGAGTTCCTTGGAAATTTTTATATTTTATTCTTGGTAATTCGAGAAGAAGTTTTTTCTCATCGAATTCTTCTATATTCTTACCACAATTTAAATTTATATAGGATTTAAAAGGCTGAACCATTGTGCCAGATAAAAAAAAATCAGTATTTTCTGGTATTTTTCTTAACTCTGATGCAAATACTCGATCCCAATTAGGACAAAAATACATATCATCATGAGCCAACACAATATATTTATTTTTTGATAATTTTACTGCTTGATTAAAAGCAACGCAAACTCCAGTATTAATTTCGCTATAAGAGTATTTCAATTTTTCATCTTTAACGAAATTCAATGTTCCATCAGTTCCTTCATTAATATGAATTATTAATTCGTGATTGTAATTGGAATTCTTTTTAATGCTTTTAATACATAGCTTTAAATAGTCTAAATTGTTGAATGAAGGAATTATTATAGAAAACATTAATTATGCCAAAGATAATTATTTTTATTTATTTTTAAGCCTAAAGTTTTTTCAATAATAAATTTAGCAACAAGAGTTGAATTAAAATATTTAAGATATTTTTCCTTGCCTTTTCTTCCAATTTTTTTCCTTAATTTTTCATCAGCTGATATTTTTATAATTTTCTCAGATAAATCCTCTATATTTTTATAAAAAACCATCTCATTTTTATTAAAAAAATCATTATATTGTGTTTTTTCGTCAATAAGTGTTACTAGACCGTTCCCTATTATTTGAGTAATTCTATCGCTACTATAGTATTTTATTGGATCTCCCCTGCTCAAGTTTATTCCCATTTTAGAATTTGAAATCGTTTTAAAATAATGATCGGCCCAAATAGGCTGCACCTTTTTTAAACCATAAATATCAAACTTAACATTTTTAGTAATTTCTACTAATTTTTTAATGAATATTGATCTATCATCAAATTTACCGCTTTTAAGAACACCTCTATGAACACCATGGCTTAACGCAAAAAAAACATCCATATTACAATTTTTATTAAAATTATTTAGACTTTCAAAAGAAGGGTCTGCCGGATTAGGTATAAAGTAATTGCCAATATTATTTGGCAAAAATTTTAAAACATCAGGGCTTGTAGTTATAAAGTTTGCTTCTATAAAATCTTTTTTATCTAAAATCCTATTTTTGTTTCTAAGATAATCTGGGCCATATTTATTTAAAGGATCTAGAAACCATTGAGAAATTTTTAAATTTGGATAATCGTCTTTCAATTCCCCCAAAGTTTCTTTAGATATTAGATCGGCATGTCCTAAAACGATTAAATCTGGTTTGTAATTATAACATGTTTTTTTGAGTTTATTATTTAATGCTTTGGCTCCTGTAATATCTTTATAGCTTTTATAATATTTTTGAATATCTCTATCACTAAATTCTAAAATACTATGGCCAAGTCTTATAAATCCATTGTTAAGTCTCCTGCCAGTATTAAAAAAAAGTCTACCATCATGTCTTTCGTTAAAATTTGTTACATGTAATATTCTTAGCTTATTATTTTTTCTAGTATTAAAGAAATTAATTGGAGATAATTTTTCATCTCTAAATTTATCAATTAAATTAGAAACATAACCGTGAGTTAAATAAAAGTTTTTCAATGAAAGATTTTGTAGTTTTTTTCTCAATTTAATATTTTTTATTAACTTAACAATTGAATTGAAAACACTTTCAGGGCTTAACTCGTCTAATATTAAGCCGTTTGTGATAGTCTCTGGCAAGCCACCTCTGTTACTTATTATAACAGCGCAAGCATTAGAAGATGCCTCTAAGCTGGTCCTGCCAAAAGGCTCCTCCCACCTTGAACAAACTACTGCTATACTTGATTTTTCATAAATATTTAAAACTTTTTTGTGACTTAAAAAACCTAGTTTATAAAGATTTTTGTGTTCAAAATTTATTTTATCTCTTTGTTCATCGCCAATTACATAAGATTTCCAATTAGGATATTTATTTAAAACTTTAACTATTGCTTTACCAAAAATATCATAGCCTTTTGATTTATTTAATTTACCTACAAATGTTATTATATTATCTTTTTTTTTAATATTAATTTGTTTTTTATTAGCTGATTGAAATACAACTAAAAGCTTTTCGCTGTTTATAAATTTACTTTGCATTCCTTCTAAAAATCTTTTTTTTGACCAATTGCTATTAAAAACAATTTTATAACAATGTTTTAAAAGAAATTTTCTCTCATCTATCAATTTTGAACCCGTCATCGTTAACGGGTCGTTGTGGAAGTATATTACAAAATTTCTTTTTTCTAACTTTTCAATGAGAAGTTTTAAGTAATTAGGTCGATTATGTATTTCTATTAAGTCTGATTTATTTTCTTTTTCGATATTTATAAATTTTTTTACATAATTTTTACTTTGACTTTGAAAAGTTAATTTAGATAAAGGAATATTGTTATACTTCAAGTTAAAAGTTTTCTTGTAATTGGTGTTACCAAAAATTGTAATCTTTTTTTTATATTTACTTATTTTTGTTGTATCATTGACGAATAATGAAACTGCTCCAGGATATACTGGGGAAAAATTTTCTTTATATGGTAATAAAATTGAAATTTTCATAAGTTTTTTAATTTTATTTTATTTCTTAATGACCTATTTTTCTTTATATAATATTCTCTGGAAATTGCCTCTTTTTTTGTATTAAATTTTTCCTTATAAATAAGCTTCCATTTTCGACCTCTTGTAAATTTCGCTCCTCTGCTTAAATTATGAAGTTTCAACCTTTTTTTAATATCATTCGTGTATCCGACGTAAGTATAAATTTTAGGACCTGAACTTTTGAGCATATAAACAAAATAGCTCATTAAAATTCTAATATCCTTTATTAGAGTTTTCTCCCTCTAGAGTTTTTAATAGACTTAGCTCTTCTTTAGCTGCAGATGTCATATATCTCTGATCAGATCCAATGGTGACAAGATTAAAACCAGACTTAATCATTTTTTTCGCATATTCAGCTTTACCGTTTTGTATACCCGCAAAAATTTTATTTTTTTTTGCATGCTTTAAAATATTCATGATTTCTTTATATACTGGGTCGTTTTCAGATTTATCGAAACTAGGTTTTTCACCTATTGCTAAGCTTAAGTCAGCAGGACCTATGTATATTCCGTCAAGTCCAGGGGTTTCCATTATTTCATCTAAGTTATTTAATGATTCTTTAGTTTCTATCATTGCGAATTTTAAAATTTCATCATTAGCTTTTTGAGCATAATCTTTTCCTCCATAAATTAAACCTCGTATCGGCCCGTAACTTCTGAGTCCTTTGGGAGGATATAAGCAAGCTTGAACAAAATTTTCAGCCTCTTTTTTGTTACTTACCATAGGGCAGATTACTCCGTATGCCCCAGCGTCCAAAATTTTCATAATTTGACCCGGTTCATTCCAATTAACTCTTGCCAAAGGAGTTGTGTTAGTAGTTGAAATTGCTTGTAACATTGAAATGGCATTTGAATAATCAATAATTCCATGTTGCATATCTAAAGTTAAAGAATCCCATCCTTGATTAGCTAATATTTCCGCTGTAAAAGAATTGGGAATTTGAAGCCAACCATTTATTATCGGCTTACCTTCCTTCATCATTTTTTTTATTTTATTTGTTCTCATTAATCGTATTGGACACCAAGATGAGTATATTTTATATTTAAATAATCTTTTATAGCCATAGAACCACCTTCTCTTCCATAACCAGTCTGTTTTATTCCACCAAATGGTGCTTCTGCTACTGCTACAACAGGGGTGTTAACAGCTACAGTCCCACTTTCCATTAATTCTGATGCTCTATTAGCTTTTTTCATATCGTTAGTATAAATATAACTTGCCAACCCAAGCTCATTATTATTTGCACGCTCCACAACTTCATTGAAATCTTTAAAAGTCAAAATTGGCACCAAAGGTCCAAAGGGTTCCTGTTTCATTATAGTAAAATTATCTTTAACATTATCAAATATAGTTGGTTCATAAAAATATCCTTTATTAAAACCCGCAGGTCTTTTTCCTCCACAAAGAACTTTTGCACCCTCCTTTTTTGTTATTTCAGATAAATTTTCTACTTCTTCTAATCTTTTTTTTGTTGTTAAAGGGCCCAATATTGTGTCTTTATCTAACCCATTGCCTATTTTAAGTTTTTTTGTTTTTTCTACAAAAAGTTTAGTAAAATCATTTTTTTTACTTTCGTGTATATAAAATCTTCCTGGAGATATACAAACTTGACCATTATTTCTAAATTTTGCCGTAATAGCCATATCAGTAACTTTATTTAAATCAACATCGTCAAAAACAATAAACGGAGAATGACCACTCAATTCCATTGTTACTCTTTGAACTTTATCAGCAGCTTTTTTTAAAATCAGTTTTCCAACTCTTGTTGAACCGGTAATGGAAACTTTTTTAATTATTTCTGATGACATTAATTTATCCGATATAAATGCCGGATCACCAGATAAAAGATTTACGACTCCAGGTGGAACACCGGCTTCTTTACATATATTTACCAATTCCATAACTGAACCTGGTGTAATAACATCAGGTTTTACAATAACTGAACATCCAGCAGCAAGAGCAGTTGATATTTTTCTAGAAGCTAAAATAATTGGAAAATTCCATGGAACTAAAGCTGCAACGACACCCACTGGCTGATAATACACATGAATTCTAGTGTTGGGAAATCTGCTTTGTAATGTTTCACCGTAAATTCTTTTAGTTTCCTCTGAATTCCATTCAAATATATCAGCTGCACCACCTATTTCGCCTGCCCCCTCTGATAATGGTTTTCCAACCTCTAAGGTTAACCATTTAGATAATATGTCAACTTTTTTTCTAATAATTTCGGATATTTTTCTTATTGTCTTAGCTCTCTCCCATGGGGAGGTGTTTTTCCAAATTTCTAATCCTCTCTGTGCAGACTGTAGAGCAAGCTCAACATCTTTTTGATTTGCTTTTGAAGCTTTTCCAATTATCTCCTCCGTCGCAGGATTTATGACCTCATAACTTTCCCCACTATTGGATTTTTGCCACCTACCGTCTATGAATTGTCCAAATTTTTCGTACATAATTATTATTGATAATTAAGATATAATTAAATAGTTTATAATGAATATGAAATACTTTCAACTTACTTGTGCACAAGCTTTAGTCAAATTTCTTACAAAACAAAAGATTTTAATAAATGGAAAAAAAGAATCTCTTTTTCCAGGAGCTTTTGGTATTTTTGGGCATGGAAATGTAGCGTGTTTAGGACAAGCGCTCGAAGAAAACAAAAAAGAATTACCTACATGGCGAGGTCATCATGAACAAAATATGGCTCTAACAGGTATAGCTTATTCAAGAGCAAAAAGACGAAAACAAATTTTTATTGCAACAAGTTCTGTAGGCCCAGGATCAACAAATATGATTACTGCAGCTGCTGTAGCTCTTAGTAACAGATTGCCGATTTTATTTTTACCTGGCGATACTTTTGCTAACAGAATGCCCGATCCTGTATTACAACAAGTTGAGCATTTTAATAGTCCTGGAATTACGCAGAATGATAGTTTTAAATCAGTTGTTAGATATTTTGATAGAATTACAAGACCAGAACAAATCATTTCATCTCTTCCACAAGCTATTCAAGTTATGTTAGACCCGGGTGATTGTGGACCAGCTTGCATTTCTTTGTGTCAAGATGTTCAAGGAGAGAAATATGATTATCCAGTAGAATTTTTTGAAGAAAGAGTGCACTCAATAAGAAGACCAAAACCTGATGATTTTCAAATTAAAAAAGCTGTTGAATTTATTAAAAAATCAAAATTTCCTATAATAATATCGGGAGGTGGTGTTTTTTATTCAGATGCTATGAATGATCTATCAGATTTTGCAAAGAAACATAATATTCCAGTAACACAAACTGTAATGGGTTATTCCACTTTAAAAAGAGATCACTCTCATTTTTTAGGGCCTATAGGTGGATTAGGAGGCAGAGCTGCAAACAACATGGCAAAAAAAACTGATTTAGCTATTGCGATAGGAACAAAGCTTGCTGATTTTACCACAGGATCTTGGGCTAATTTTGAAAATCCAGACTTTAAATTGGTTTCAATAAATGCCGCTAGATTTGATGCAAACAAACACATGGGTCAGGCTGTTATTGGAGATGCAAAAATTTCAATACAAGAATTATCAATAGCCTTAGGAAATTGGAAAGCCACTGACGAATGGAATAAAAAAGCTAAGAATGAATTAAAAAGTTGGAATGAGTATGTTGATAAAGAAAGCGGACCAACAAACAAAAAATTACCGAGTTATGCTCATGCAGTAGGCGCAATATACAGAAATTCTGATCCTACTGATATAGCAGTGACCGCAGCCGGTGGTTTAGTTGGAGAAGTTGTCCAAATCTGGAGACCAAGAGAATTAAATACGCATGAAACTGAGTGGGGGTTTAGCTGTATGAGTTATGAAATTTCAGGAGCATTAGGAATAAAAATGGCGAATCCTGACAAAGAAGTTATTACATTTGTAGGTGATGGTTCTTATTTATTATTTAATTCTGACATTTATAGTTCAGTTATAACAAATAATAAATTGATAATAATAATTTGTGATAATGGCGGACATGCAGTTATAAATCGACTGCAATTATATAAAGGAGGAAAAGAATTTAATTGTTTATTTAAAAGTTCAAATGCACCGAACCTTATTCCAGTTGATTTCGCATCACATGCGAAAAGTATGGGTGCTGACGGTGAACATGTAAACTCAATATCTGCTCTCGAAGAAGCCTTTAAAAGAGCAAAAAAATCTAAAAAAACTTATGTTATAAGTATACATACTGATGGCTACCAATGGTTAGAAGGTTCTGCATATTGGGAAAGCCCTACACTTTCTATTCCATCTACAAAAGAAAATGAAAAAGCTCTAAAAGAACACCTAGAAGGCAAAAAAAAACAAAGAAAAGGTGTATAACCTTTTAATGAAAAAAATATTCAAAGTTGGATTAATTGGATGCGGTCATATAGCCGAAACATATTTTAGAGCACATCGTTATTTTAATAATTTTGAAATTGTTAAATGTGCTGATATAAATAAAAAAGCCGCTGAACAATGCGCTAAGACTTATAAAATTAAGTATAGCTCTGTTAATGAAATACTCAAGGATGACAAAATTCAGATAATTCTAAATCTTACAATTCCTACATCACACTACTCTGTAGCAAAAAAATCATTGTTAAGTGGAAAACATGTGTATTCTGAGAAACCTTTAGCAGTAAATTTTAAAGATGGTTTAGAGCTTATAAAAATTGCGAGAAGAAAGAATCTATTCATTGGCAATGCTCCTGATACATTTTTAGGAGGAGGCAATCAAAAAGCAAGAAACCTTTTAGATAAAAATATTATTGGTAAAGTAAAATTTGGAACTGCAATTTTTGCCTTTCCTGGAATTCAATCATACCATCCTAATCCAGAACCTTGGTTTAAAAAAAAAGGTGGTGGACCAGTTATTGATATGGGTCCTTACTATTTAACTGCACTAGTAAATTTATTAGGTCCAGCTAAATATGTAACAAGCATTTGTAATTATAATACAAAAAAAAGAATTATAGGTATTGGACCCAAAAAGGGAAAAAAAATCAAAGTTGAATGTCCTACTACTTATTTTTCGACCATAAAATTTCATAATGGAACTATAATCAGATTGACTTTGTCGTTTGATGTAATTTCTCACTTAAGAAATCATATAGAATTATATGGAGAAAAAGGATCTTTGATAGTTCCAGATCCAAATATGTTCGGTGGATCTGTTTTATTGAGCAAAAAATTAGGAAATAAGTGGAAAAAGTATAAAACAAATAAAATGGTTTTAGGAAAAATTAATATTCGTACGCAAAGTTCTAGAGCAAATGAGTCCCCAACTAATGCTAATTATAGAGGTGTAGGTCTTGCAGAAATGATTCATTCCATTAAAAATAAAAAAGAACATAGATGCAATGGAAATTTATCATTACATGTTCTTAATATTATAGAAGGGATTCATAAATCAGCTAAGAATGGAAAAAGATTTAATATTAAAACTACATGCAAAAAACCTAAATTTTTCACAAATAAAGATATTAGTTTGATTATTAAATAGAATTTTGCCTACTTAAAATAGCAGCTCCGCGAACGCCGCTTGCATCTCCGTATTTAGGCTTTAGAAAGACGGTTTTTAAATTTGGTTCATTAATATATTCTGATGTGATATTTTTAATATCATCAAGAAAATCTATCTCATTTGAAATACCTCCGCCAAATACTATTGCGTCTGGATCAATAGTTGTAATGATTAAAACCAAACTTCTTGAAAGATATTCTTTATATTCGTTGATAAATGATTTTGAATTTTTGTCACTGTTTCTATAAAGTGCAAATATTTTCTTGGCTGAAATATTATTCTTATAATTCTCATAGAATCTTTTTTCAATTGATTTTCCTGATAAATAACCTTCAATTCTATTTGAGAAATCTAAAACTTTATTTATTTTCAAATTTTCTACATTTTTAATTGGCATTTGATTCAAACTCCATTCGCCCCCAAGACCATTTGCACCTGATATTATTCTTTTATTTATTACTAGTCCTCCTCCACAACCTGATCCTAATATAATTCCAAATACGGTTTTGTATCTACTTGCTGATCCATCAAAAGCCTCTGATAAGCAAAAACAGTTCGCATCATTTTCTGTTAGAATATTATTATTCACTTTTTTTTTTAAATCTTTGATAATATTTTTATTATTTAACCACTGAGAATTATGAGCATTTTTAATTAATCCAGTAGTTTTATCGACTGCACCCGGATGACATATTCCAACATTAAATTTTTCACCACCTTTATCAAGTTTTGTAATAATTTCAGCCAATGCTAAGATCGTATTTTTGTAATTTGTAGGTGTTGATACTCTATCTCTATTTAATTCTTTATTATTGTTATCTAGGAGAACATATTCAATTTTAGTGGCACCTAAATCAATTCCTATTTGCATTAGTTAGCCGAAGACCTATTCATTTCTTGAAGTTCAACTTCCAACTTATTAAGTTCCTCACCGCCAGCCATCATACTTAAAAGTTTTTCTCTTGTAATATCTTTCTTTGCGTAGGTTCCTAAACTTTTTCCTCTGTTTAAAACAGTAAAACTGTTTCCAACAGGAAAAGCATGATGAACATTATGTGTAATTAAAATTACTGCTAAACCTTGCGAAGCTGCTTTTACTATATATTTTAAAACAACTGATGCTTGATGCACACCAAGCGCAGAAGTTGGCTCATCTAAAATAAGAACTTTAGCTCCAAAATATATTGCTCTACTAATTGCTAAACATTGCCTTTCTCCACCAGACATAGTTCCAACTGCTTGTGACGGATCTCTTATGTCGATTCCTATCTGCCCCATTCTTTCTGCTGCTATCTTATTTGCTTTCTCGATATCAAATGTCTTTAAAAAAGGAGGACCTTTCATAGGCTCTCTACCCATAAAAAAGTTTCTTGTTACACTCATTAATGATACTAAAGCTAAATCTTGGTAAACAGTTGCAATTCCCATATCTAATGCATCTTTGGGACTATCAAATATTGTTTTTTTTCCCTCAACTATTATTTCTCCTCCGTCAGGCTTGTGTACGCCAGCTAAAGTTTTTATTAAAGTTGATTTACCGGCACCATTATCCCCTAGAAGACACATGATCTCGCCTTTTCTTAATTTCATGGTCACATCTTTTAAAGCGATTACTTTTCCAAAAAATTTACTAATATTATTAAATTGAACTAAGTAATCTGACATTATTTGCTCTCTGTAACTTTTCTTCTTATGTAATTATTAAAAACAACAGCAATAAGCATCATTGCGCCCAGGAATACTTTAAACCAATCAGTATCAACATCAGTATAAAATATTCCCATTGAAACTGTTCCAAAGATAATTGCACCAAGTGCTGCACCAATAGCAGAACCGTATCCACCTGTTAACAAACATCCCCCAACAACAGCAGCTGCAATTGCTTCT
>MDSZ01188749.1_pt1 | contig 18694 bp, 19 predicted proteins | sample 811201 | NCBI WGS metagenome assembly MDSZ01 (sample SAMN05326647, study PRJNA326480) | marine metagenome | isolation source: seawater | place: Indian Ocean: North | collected 2010
AAATAAAATTTAAAAATAAAAATATTGCTGATGTTTTAAATATGACTGTTGATGAAGGTTGCGTATTTTTTGAAAATATACAAACTATCAGATCTAAATTAATAACTTTAAAACATGTAGGCCTTGGCTACATGAAAATTGGTCAACAGGCTACAACCCTTTCTGGTGGTGAAGCACAAAGAATAAAGTTAGCAAAAGAATTATCAAAAAGGTCAACGGGAAGAACTCTATATATTTTAGATGAACCAACTACAGGTTTACACTCTCACGATATAAAAAAACTTCTAGATATTTTACAAGCTTTCACCAATACAGGCAATACTGTTGTGGTTATTGAACATAATTTAGATGTAATCAAGACTGCTGACCACATCATAGATATGGGTCCTGAAGGCGGTAAAGATGGAGGAAATATAATTGCTGAGGGCACTCCTGAGCAAGTTGCAATTGAAAAAAGCAGTTATACAGGACAATTTTTAAAGGAAATTTTGAACAATAAAAATCAAATGAAAAAAACTGCGTAAATCATTAAAATATGCTATAAAATAAAAATGATCACAATACTTCAATCACTGTCTAAAACTGTCCATTTGTCATTATTAATAGCTGTTTTGTTATTTTTAGGACTTTATTTTGGTGGTGATGGATTCGCTTTCGATCAATACTTCTTTAGTTGGCTTTTTAGATACTTCCATGTGTTAGCAGGTATAATGTGGATAGGATTATTATGGTATTTAAATTTTGTTCAAATTCCTAGCATGCCTAAAATTTCTGATGAGCAAAAACCTGCCATAACTAAAGTTATAGCGCCTGCAGTATTATTTTGGTTTAGGTGGGCTGCGTTCGCAACAATAATTTCAGGATTAATAGTAGCTTATCTAAATAATTACCTTCATGAGTCAATGACTTTAGGGATTGGTAGTGGCGGTGGAAAAAACACAGCTATTGGTATAGGAATGTGGCTTGGCATAATAATGGCTTACAATGTCTGGTTTATAATTTGGCCAAATCAAAAAAAGGCTTTAGGTATTGTTGAATGCAGCGCAGAGGACAAACCTTTAGCGCTAAAAAAAGCTGTATTAACTTCAAGGATAAATACTTTGCTTTCTTTTCCTATGTTGTTAACAATGGTAGCTGCGCAAAATCTTTATTAAGGTAAAATTTTTTCATCATCTTTTTGCATTGTCTTATAGCTTACTCTAAAATATTTTAATATGGGTGAGGCTATAAAAATTGATGAATAAGTTCCAATAATAACACCCACTATCATAGCAAAAGAAAAGCCTTTTAAGATTTCTCCCCCCAAAATAAAAATTGAAAACAAAGCTAACAAAGTAGTAACTGAAGTTATAAGAGTCCTTGATAAGGTTTCGTTTATCGATAAATTAGCAATGTCAATTATATCTAACTTAGTATATTTTGATAAGTTTTCTCTTATACGATCATAGATAACAACAGTATCGTTCATAGAATATCCCACTATTGTTAATACTGCAGCTATAATTGATAAATTAATTTCAATTGAAAGGGCTGAAAAAATACCAATAGTTATTATTACATCGTGAAATAATGCAATTAATGATCCTAAACTAAATTGCCATTCAAATCTTACCCAAATATAAAAAAGCATGACAAACAACGCTAAAAAAATTGATATAATTCCAGACTTAAGAAGTTCTTGACTAACTTTCGGTCCCACTTTTTCAATTCTCCTAAAATCTATCTCACTATTTAATTTTTGGTTAATATTTTTTTTAAATTGTGGAATTAGATTTTCATCTGAAAGATTTTCAATTTTTATCAAGTAATTTCCTTTTTTTCCGAATTCTTTAACATTGATATCACCCAAATTAAGAGAATTAAGAGACGATCTGATTTCTGAAATATTAATATTATTGTCTGCGACCTTTATTTCAACTAGTGTTCCTCCTTTAAAATCTATCCCATAATTTAATCCTTTGAATATAATCAGAGTAATACTTGATAAAAAAACTATAATAGAAATAAGATTTGCTTTTTTAAAAAGCTTTGAGAAATTAATTTGATTTTCCATCATAATTTTATTTTATCCTGCTTGTTTTTTAAGACTAGTAATGAAGACAGATGTCTTGCAATAAAATACGAAGAGAAAAGAGTTGTTAAAATACCAATTCCTAATGTTATTGCAAATCCCTTTATTGGACCTGAGCCAAAGAAAAATAAGATTATAGCTGCTAAAAGTGTAGTAATATTAGCGTCCAATACAGTAATTTTTGCTTTATTATAACCAATATCAAAAGCATGTATTGAAGATTTTTCTGTTTTAAGTTCCTCTCGTATTCTCTCAAAAATAAGTACATTTGCATCCACAGCCATCCCAACTGTTAAAATAATACCTGCAATTCCAGGCAATGTGAGCGTTGCTTCTAGTATTGTTAAAATGCCTACTAGCATTATGAGATTTGAGACTAGAGAAATGTTGGCAATAAAACCAAATAATCTATACTTTATAAACATGTATATAATCACTAGAAAAAAACCAACAATTAATGACAAAGTGCCTGATTTAATAGAATCTTTTCCCAAATCTGGCCCTACAGTTCTTTCCTCAACAATTTTTATAGGTGTAGGTAATGCTCCCGATCTTAAAAGTAATGCCAAATCCGTGGCTTCTTGAAAAGTAAAACCTCCAGAAATAGTTCCATTTCCTGATGTAATAGGTTCTCTTATAGAAGGGGCGCTTATAATTTTATTATCAAGAACAATAGCTAATCTTTTCCCCACATTTTCTGTTGTAGTTTTTGCAAATTTAAGTGAGCCTATTCGATCCAATGAAAATGAAACTATTGGCTGATTTTGTTGACTATCTAATCTTGGTTGAGCATCAATTAAATTTTCACCACTCATTACTATTCTTTTGCTCACAATTACATCTTGACCATTTTCATCCATCAAAGCTTCAGATCCAAATTCGTTATTATCAGATACAAGTCTAAAATTTAATTTAGCAGTTTTGCCTAGAAGTTTTTTTATTCTCTCTGGATCTTTTAAACCAGGCAATTCTATTAAAATTCTTTTGTTGCCTCTTTGCAAAATAGTGGGTTCTTTTGTACCCACATCATCAATTCTTCTTCTGACAATCTCTATAGATTGATTTATCGCCGCATTATTTATAGTTAACGTACCATATTTAGAAAACGAAACTAGTACTTGGTTTGATGAATATTCAAGATCTAATTCAAACGATTTATATTTATCAATATATGGATTAATTAAATTATCATTTTTTCTAGAAAAAAAAATTAAATCCAGTTTTTTTTTGTCATCTTCTTTTATTTCAAAAGAGATTACATTGTTATTAATATCAAAATTTTGATAATCTAAATTATTTGTATTAAGTATTTTTTTTAAAGGAATGACTTTATCTTGGATTCTATCTTTTATTAAAGAAAATGTATCGATTTCAAGTAATAAATAAGAGCCTCCTTGTAAATCCAACCCTAAGTTTACATTTTTATTTAAAAATTTATTTTCTTTATCTTGAAAATTTAACAAGCAGAAAATGCTTAAAATAAAAAAAATAAAATAAATTATTATTATTTTTATCTTAGAGAAATTTAGCACTAAAAATTACTTTTTATCTTCTTTTTTTAACAAACTTGTAATTGTAGATTTGATTATTTGAACTTTAACGTTATCATTAAGCATAACTTCAATTCTATCATCTTCCATAACTTTCTCTACTGTGCCAATTATTCCGCCTGAGGTAATTACTTCATCACCTCTTTTAAGACCAAGAACCATTTCTTTGTGTTCTTTTACTCTTTTTTGCTGAGGTCTTATTAAGAAAAAATAAAATATAACAAAAATTAATATTAAAGGTATAAATTGTGCAAATCCTTGACCGCTCATAATAATTGAATAATTATATTAAAAGACTTATTTAAACAAGAAAATAATATTTAAATTTGGTTTAAATTATTCATATATTTTCTTAAAACTTCAGGAATATTTATGCTCCCATCTTTATTTTGAAAATTCTCCATAATTGCTATCATTAATCTACCAACGGCCAAACCGGAGCCATTTAATGTCCCCAGATAATCTGTTTTTCCAGAGGATTTAAATTTTGCACCCATCCTTCTTGCTTGGAAAGAACCACAAGAAGAACAGCTTGAAATTTCCCTATAAGATTTTTCATAGGGAATATAAACTTCTATATCGTAAGTTTTTTCTGAGCTAAAACCCATATCTCCAGTCGATAAAAGAACAATTTGATAAGGAAGATCCAGCTGTTTTAATATTTCCTCGGCACAATTTAACATTCTCTCAAGTTCATTATTGCAATTTTTGGGTTCAACGATGCTTACTAATTCAACTTTATAAAATTGATGTTGTCTCATTAAACCTTTAGTATCCTTACCATAGCTCCCTGCTTCGCGTCTAAAACAGGGTGTGGCGCCAACATACCTTAAAGGTATATCTTTAGCCTCTATTGTAGATTGTCTTACTAAATTTGTTAAAACAACTTCTGCTGTTGGAATTAGGAATTTTCTTATTTCGTCTTTCTGAGTTTTCACCTCATATTGATCTTCTTCAAACTTAGGTAGCTGGCCGGTTCCAATCATTATTTCCTCATTAACAATTAGTGGAGGTGAAACTTCAATGTACCCAAATTTACTTGTATGTATATCAACCATAAAGTTAATTAGCGCTCTTTCTAATAAGGCTAATTTATTTTTCAAAACTACAAATCGAGAGCCTGAAAGTTGACTAGAAATATTAAAATCCATTTCATTTTTAACATCTCCGATTTCAACATGAGATTTAATTTTAAAATCAAATTCTTTGATAGTTCCTTGTTTTCTTATAATTTTATTAGATTTATCGTCAACTCCGATCGGAACATCATCTAAAGCGATATTTGGAATTTGTAATAAAATTGTTTCAATTTCTTTTTTTAAGCTTAATTGTTTTTTGCTTAATTTATCAATTTCCTTTGATAATTTTTTAGATTTTTCGAAATTTTTAACATCTTTTGTTTTTGATAATATCTTTTTCTCTTTTTCTAAATTTTCTTTTTGATTTATTAAAAGTCTATTTTCTTTATCCTTGTCGATTAGATTTGATATATCAAAAGATACATTTCTTTCTTTTAATTTCTTTTTAAATAATTCTAAATTATTTCTTATATCTTTTAAGTTATGCATTATTATTTTTTTCAATTAATTTTACAGTCAAAATCGATATTTCATATAACAGTAAAAGCGGTAAAGCTAGACCTATTTGTGTTATTGGATCTGGGGGTGTCAGAACAGCTGCAAAAACAAAAATTAATACTACAACATATTTTCTTCTCTCTTTGAGATAGGAAGAGTTAATCATACCAATTCTTGCTAATAGACTTAAAATAACTGGCAATTGAAAACTAATTCCGAAAGCAAAAATTAATTTCATAATGAGTGACAAATATTCATTTATTTTCGCTTCTAATTGTATTGCAATCATATTAGCGGTCTCGACAACTTCAAAGCTTAAAAAAAATTTTATTGCTAATGGCATAATTAAAAAATACACTAAAAAGCCACCAAATAAAAAAAGCACTGGAGTAGCTATCAAATATGGTAATAGAGCTCTTTTCTCATTTTTATAAAGACCCGGGGCAACAAATTTCCATATCTGAGTGAGAAAAAAGGGACTTGTAATAAAAAATGCTGTGAAAAATGCAACTTTTAAATAAGTAAGAAAAGCTTCATGCAAGGCAGTAAAAATTAATTTTCTATCTAAATTAGCATCAAGAACTGCATCTGAATAAGGTTTAACTAAAAAACTATATATTTCTTCAGAAAAGAAATAACAAATTAGAAAAGAAATAAATAAAAAAACAAATGAGTTGATTAATCTTGATCTTAATTCTGTCAAATGACCAATAAAAGTATTTTGATCTTTTTCTTTATTTGTCATCTTTCTTATCTTTTTTATTATCCAAATCTTCAACTTTTGAAATTTCGTTTACGCTATTTTGAACTTCTGAAAAATATCTCTTAACAGAGCCAATCCATGAACCAATTTTTCTTAATACTATAGGAAAATCTTTTGGGCCTATTATAACTACAGAAATAATTATAATGATTAATAATTCAAACCAACCAATTTGTGGCATTAGATCTAATTATTATTAGAATTATTTTGATCGTCAGATCCTTTATTATCTATGTTGTCTATATTATCTGAATTATCTGACATGCCTTTTTTAAAACTTTTTATACCTTTAGCTACATCACCCATTAAGGCTGAAATTTTTCCTCTTCCAAATAATAAAACAACTAAAACAACTACGATTGCTATTTGCCAAAATCCAATACTCATAATAAGAATATATACAATAATTTAGTCTAAATAAATAACTATTATTCCTCCGATTTGGGTGCTTGATCAATTGCTTTTTCAATATCTTTGTAAATGTCTTCTTTTCTTTTAGCTTGCTCTTTAAAAAATTTGCCAGTTCCAAAAATACTCGAATCAACAGTTGAAGTATCGATCAGGCCTGCAGAACTTAACTCGTCAACGGTCGGAAGATCAGATAATTTTTGAATATTAAAATGATTTAAAAAGTTTTCTGTTGTTGCATATTGAATTGGTTTACCTGGTACATTTTTTCTACCTGCAGGTCTCACCCAGTCAAGTTCTAACAAAATCTCAAGTGTATTGTTTCCAAAGGCAACACCCCTAATCTCTTCAATTTCTGATCTGGTAACAGGTTGATGATAAACAATAATAGACAATGTTTCTATTGTTGCTTTAGACAATTTTTTTTGAACAGATTTTTGTAAAGCCATTAATTTAGATAAATCTTCAGCAGTTCTAAATGACCATTTGTTTCTAGAAAAAATAAGATTAATACCTCTTGACGAATACTCTTCTTGTAACTTAAGAAGAATTTTTTCAATATTAGAATTAGTTTTTACTCTTTGTTGGATCGTCTCTATATCTAAAGGTTCAGAAGCTGCAAATAAAATAGCTTCAATTTGTCTTTCCAATTTGGATGATTTCGAAGGGAATTTTAGAATATTAGATACTTTATTTTTTTTTTTCATTTAATTGACCTTTTTTATTAAAATTTTATCAAATATTTTTTCTTGAGAAATATCAATAATTCCTTGTTTAGATAGTTCAAGGCTTGCTGAAAATATTCCCGCTGCGCCGGATTTTTTTAATTCATTATTCGCTAAAAATTTTTTAGGAATAAAATTGAAAAGTTCTTTCCAGTCAAGTATTTTGTTCAAATTATTGTTTAATTGATTTACTGCAATTTCAGTTGTTAAAACTGGTAACTTAGGAATATTGATTCTTTGGAATGACTTTTGCATTTGAATATTAGAATAAGCTTTTAATAGTTCATAAAGAGATAAATCGTATTTTGGAGTTTTGATTGATCTTATACCGCCCTTCATACCTCTATAAAATATATCAATTCCTATTCTTTTTTTTTGAAGCATTTGATCAGATAGAAGTCTTAATAGTTCAAGTTTTTTTAATTGTAATTTTAGTTTTTCTGCTACTTCAAGAGCTTTAAAGTCATCATCATCATCTTCTGGTAAAAGTAATTTAGATTTTAAATATGCTAACCATGTAGCCATGAGTAAAAATTCTGAAGCAGTTTCAAGGTTTAAATTTTTTTCCTCTTTAATAAAATCTAAAAATTGATCTGCTAATTTTGTGATTGAAATATCTGCTAAATTAACTTTTTGTGATTTTGCTAAATCAAGGAGTGTTTCTAGAGGTCCAGAATAATTAGGAATATTAACTGAAATATTATTTGATAAATTTTTTGATTCCATAAGTTATCTTATCTTAATTGTTTATAAAATTGCGATGTTTTTTTAATTGTAAAATCATCGATTTCAGGGATATTTTTTAAAAGTTTTTTTGAGTCTATAGTTTTTCCCGAGCAATAAAGAACTAAATTACAACCAGCTTTTAGTGAAGTAAGAGCGTTGGTTAATAAATCATATTTTAATGCTTTCATCGAAATATCATCTGAAATTAAAATACCTTTAAACCCAATTTTTTTTCTAATAATGTTAGTAATTATTTTATTTGAAAAAGTTGACACATTGTTTTTATCAATCTTGGATAATTTGATATGTGCTGTCATTCCTAATAAAGATTTTGCTCCCATAAAACATTTAAAATCTTCTTTTATTAGCTTCGAGTATCTTTTGTTAATAATTGGTAAGGATTTATGGCTATCCTTATTTGAGCATCCATGACCGGGCAAATGTTTTATAACTGGAAAAATTTTATTTTTCTTAAGTATTTTTATACAAATTTTTCCTAGACTTTGAATAATATTTACTTCCTTAGAGTAGCTTCTGCTTCCAATTATTTTATGGGTATTTTTTTGTGCTAAATCTAGAACAGGAATTGTATTAATATTAATTCCAAGGTTCCTCAGATTTAAGCATAACGAATTTAAAAAGTTTTTATAAGTAAGAACTGCCTTTTTTTTATCTATTAAAAAAAGATCACCAAAAAATTTTTGAGAGAATTTTTTTCGATTTTTATCATAAGGAAGTCTACATACTTTGCCTCCTTCTTCATCAATCAATATAGGATAATTTTTATCCTTGGTTAATTTTCTAATTGACATGGTTAATTTTCTTAATTGGTCATTATTGGCTATATTCCTTTTAAATAAAATAACACCCCAAGGTATAGATTTTTTATTTCTAAATATTTTTTTTTCTTCATTGTTAAGTTTTTTTTTTTGAGATGCTAATAATTATTGCTTTTCTTAACTTCATTTAGAAAAAACCTCCCAAAATTTTCTTTGATTTTTATTTATATCATTATACCCGTCATTAAATTCTATTATGCTATTAGTGTCATTTTTTAAAAAGGGTATATCAATTGTCTTTGATAATATTTTATTTTGTTCTCTATTTTTTAATATATTTGTTTTGTTTTCTAGCGATATGTACTGATTAAAAATAGAAATAAAAAAAAATAAGGTGTAAGTAAAAAGTAAGAGTAAAAATAAATTTTTGTACATTACATTTTCTTTGGTAATGAAACTCCCAAAATTGTCATTCCATTTTTAATAACAGTTTCAACTAATTGAATAATTGCTAAAGTATTATTACTTTTAATTTTATTTTTATAGATAAATTTAAAATTATCATCCTCGTTACCTTTGCTCCAATACGAGTGAAAAATTGTTGCTAAATCGTAAAGATAAAATGGTATTCTGTGAGGTTCTAATTTATTTGAAGCTGTTTCAATAATTTTTGGCCAATTATAAATTTTTCTTAAAATCCTTACCTCGTATTCATTTAAATTAAAATTTTGCATATCTAGATTAAAAATTTTATTTTCACTAATTTTTAGAGTTTTATAAATAGAATTTATTCTTGCGTAACAATATTGAACATAAAAAACAGGATTATCTTTTGTTTTTTCTAAAACTTTGCCAAAATCAAAATCTAACTCAACATCATTACTTCTGTTAAGCATCATAAATCTAATAGCATCTTTATTAACCTGATTTAACAAATCATTAACTGAAATAAAATCTCCTGATCTTTTTGACATCTTAAAAGGTTTGCCATTTTTAAATAACTTTACCAACTGTGTTACTTTGCAATTAAATTTAATCTTATTTTTGGATAAAGCATCAACTGCAGATTTTATTCTTTTTACATAACCTGTATGATCTGCTCCTAATACATTTATTATAACATCATAATTTCTTTTTATTTTATCAAGATGATAAGCAATATCATTGGCAAAATATGTCCAAGACCCATCATCTTTTTGTAAAGCTCTATCAATATCATCTCCAAATAGAGTTGATTTGAAAACAAGTCTTTTTACATTTTTAGTTTTTTTTTCACTATAACCTTTTGGTGGTGGTAAAACCTTGTCTTCCGTGAAATTATTTTTTTTAAGTTTTTCTGCAGCCTCGTTTACCAATTTTTTTTTAACTAATTCTTTCTCTGAAACAAATTTATTGTGTGAAATACCTAATTTCTTTAAATCTAATTTAATTAAGTTCATTGAATTATTCAAAGCCTCTCTGGATAAAAATTCATAATTTTTTTCATAATCATTTAAATCTTGCTTGGGATAATTTTTTATAATGTTTTTAGCTATCTCAATTACATATTCACCTGGATATAAATCTTTTTCATTTTTAAAACTTTCTTTAAATAAAATTTCTCTAATTCTTAAATATACAGATTTCGTAAAATTTTTAATTTGATTGCCATAATCATTGATATAATATTCTTTTGTAACTTTATTGCCGTTAAATTCTAACAAATTTGATAATGTATCTCCAAAAATTGCTCCTCTACAATGTCCAATATGTAAAGGGCCTGTGGGGTTTGCTGACACAAATTCTATATTATAATTAATATTTTTGTTTGTAGAACCGTAAAATTTCTTATTTTTTAAAATATTTAAAATAAATGATTGATTGGCTTTATCACTTAGTTTTATATTTAAAAAGCCTGGCGCTGCTGTATTGATATAGTCAAAATCGCTGAAATCTTTTTGCAAAATTATTTTAATTTCATTAGCTAATTCGTTTGGATTTTTTTTATTTAACTTTCCTAAAATTAATGAAATATTACATGATAAATCAAAATCAATATTTTCAGGAGGTGTTTCTACTAATACACCTTTGTAATTATCTGTTATTAAAATATTTAATTCTTTTTCATTATTTTTAACAATTTTAATTATTTCAGATTTATAATATTCAAATAAATTCATTTAATAGATTTATATAATTTTATTGCGTATCTGTCAGTCATGCCAGCAATAAAATCACATACAGATCTTTCAATTTTGTCTTTTTTTTCAATTTTCTTGTTAATATATTTTTTTGGATTGTTTTTAATATGAAAAAAAAGGGTTTTTAACACTTTCTTTCCATGATTTGTTTTTTTTATGACATTTTTATTATTGTACATTTTTTCTTTTAAAAAATCTTTTATGGCTAAATCAAATTTCGACATTTGTGGACTAAAATTAACTATTCCTTTTTCTGATTTAAATATGTCATTGATGTTTTTTATTTTTAATTTTTTTAAATTTATTTTTGTGCTTTTAATAACATCTTTAACCATTTCATTTATAATTTCTCTTATAATCTCTCTTAATAAAACTCTATTATTGTTATAAATTATTTTTTTGTTATATTTAATTAAATCTGAAATAACAGGTATTGAATAAAGATCCTCTAATTCAAATAACTTTGCATTTAACCCGTCTTCTAAATCATGACTGTTATAGGCTATGTCATCAGAAATTGAGGCAATTTGCGATTCTAGAGATGCTTGATTGAAAAAATTAATTTTTCCCTTAAAATAATTTTTTCCAATTATACTTTCAAATTTTTTTAAATTGTACACTGGGCCGTTATGCTTTATTAAGCCATCTAAAGTTTCAATTGATAGATTCAATCCACAAAATGAATAGTGCTTAGTCTCTAAAATTGAAACAATTCTTACCGTTTGAATATTGTGATCAAACCCACCATAGTCTTGCATACAGTCATTTAGTGTTTCTTCACCAGCGTGACCAAATGGAGTATGTCCCAAGTCATGAGACAAACTTAAAGTTTCACATAAATCTTCATTTAAACCAAAGTATTTAGCAATCGTTCTTGCTATTTGTGAAACCTCTAAAGAATGTGTAATCCTAGTTCTGTAATGATCGCTCGAGGTATTAACAAAAACTTGAGTCTTATGCTTAAGTCTTCTAAAAGCCGTTGAATGTATAATTCTATCTCTATCTCTCTGATATGGGTTTCTAAATTTATTTTTTTTTTCCTTAAACATTCTTCCTTTTGAGAATAACGGTGTAGATAATTTAGAATATTTATTTAATATTTTTTTTTGCATTATTTGTTTAGAAATTATATACTAATTTTATATTAAAATATGACTAAAAAATTAGAATTTACAAAAAAAGCTTTAGAACAAATTAATAAAATAATTTTGGAGAATGAAAATCAAAAATATTTTAGAATATCAGTTAAAGGAGGTGGTTGCTCTGGCTTTAAGTATAATTTTTCATTTGATGATAAAATAACAAAAAACGACTATGTTTTTGATAAAACAATAATTGATTCAAACTCACTAAAAATCATAGACGGATCAATTGTTGACTATAAAAGTGAAATGATTGGCAGTTCATTTGTTATAGATAATCCAAAATCAACTTCATCATGTGGTTGCGGTCTCTCTTTTTCGATATAATAAAGAATGAAAATAGTATCTTGGAATGTTAATTCTGTAAGAGCAAGAATTTTAAATATTTTAAACTATATTAAACAATTTAAACCAGATATTTTGTTGTTACAAGAAATTAAAACACAAAATGAAAATTTTCCTTATGAGGATTTTAAAAAAGAAGGATACGAGTCATATGTTTTTGGGCAAAAAAGTTATAATGGTGTAGCAATAGTATCAAATAGTAAGATTGATAAAATTAACATAAATTTTATGAATGATGAATTACAACAATCTAGAATTATATCTGGTGAGCTTCATTATTTAAAAAAAAAAATAGAAATAATTAACATTTATGTGCCTAATGGTAATCCAGTTGAAAGCAGCAAATACGATTACAAAAAAAGGTGGTTATCAACATTTATAAAAAAAATTAAAAAAAAAATTTCTGAAAATAAAAATATAATAATTGCAGGGGACTTCAATATAATACCTGAAGAAATAGATGTTTATGATTTTAAAAGGTATGAAAATGATGCTTTAGGCAAACTTGAAATAAGAAAAAAATTTTTTGAATTATGCAATCTTGGGTTAAAAGATGTATATCGTCATACAAAAAAAAAGACACAAGAGTTTACATTTTGGGATTACTTTGCTGGTTCATGGCAAAAGAATTACGGGATGAGAATAGATCATTTTTTAATTTCAAATAGTTTATTAGATAGTGTTCAATCAATTAGTATAAACAAGCAACCGAGGTCGAAAGCTAAACCTTCTGATCATACGCCGATAGAGTTAATAATCAATTAACTCTGCCATAAATATCAGCATATCTTACAATGTCTGATTCTTTAAGAGTTGATCCTAGTTGAGCCTCAATTATTTTTACTAAAGAGGTATTAGGGTTTTCAATCCTATGAATGGCCCCTTTTGGTATAAATATTGTATCATAATTTTTTTTAGAAAAAATTTTTTTGTTCAATGTAATTCTTGGTTTTCCCTTTGTCACAACCCAATGTTCTGACCTATAAAAATGTTTTTGTAAACTTAATATCCCTTTTGGTTTCACAATTAATTCTTTTATCAAAAAATTTTTACCTTTGAACAAATTTGTGTAACTTCCCCATGGTCTATAAAATGTATTTTTTTTATGAAAGTATTTAATCTTTTTTTTGTTAAACATAAGACAAATTTCTTTCCAACTTCCCAAATCTGTCCAAGGAATATTTAACTTAATTGCGTTTATATCTCTTGCTTTTTCAAGAACTGCATAATCGAAAGAAATAGATAAGTTCTTTTCAAAACTTTTTCTTTCTAAATAATATGTTCTATTTTTATATTTGGAATTATAAACTGATTGGTAACATTGGTGATAAATTTTTTTTTGATATTTTTTAAAATTATTAATAATCGAGTCTTTTCTTATAAAAAACATTCCTGAATTCCAATATGCTCCTTTTTTTACAATAGATTTCGCTTTAATTTTATTTGGTTTTTCTAAAAATTTATGAACTTTATTTAAATTATAATTTCCTTTCTTTGTAAGAAAATATCCATATTGATCTGAAGGAAAATTTGGCTTTATACCAAAAATAAAAATATTTTTTTCATTTAAGTATTTTTTCTTATTTTTTATTTCATTATTTAATTTTCCAGCATTTTCAATTAAATGATCTGATGATAAAAAAATTAATGCTTGTTTATTAGGTATATCTTTTATTAAAGCAGAGCTTAGCATTGCTGATGCTGTATTTTTTTTTAAGGGTTCTAAAATGATTTTATATTCTCTTATTTTATTTTGTTTTAAATGTTTTTTAACTTCTTTGATATATTTTAAATTAGTACTTATTATTGGGTAGTCAAATATAGGGCTTTTTATTCTTTTGAGAGCTTTCCCAAATAATGTCCAGTTTCCAAAATTTATAAATTGTTTAGCCTGATATTTTTTGGAACTAGGCCATAATCTTGTGCCAGAACCTCCGCATAAAATCACTGGTCTTATCTTCATTATATTTTTGAATATTCTTTCACTTCTTTTTTCTTACCAGGGTGAGTTGGAGCGCCAAGGTAAGCTGGTCCAACTGTTTGAGCATATTTCCATAGAGTGCCTGATCCAAAAGATAATTTTTTTGCTTTCCACTTTTTTTTTCTTTTAGAAATTTCAGATTTAGTTAGTCTCACATTAATTGTCCCTTTCTTTGCGTCAATATCTATAACATCTCCATTCTTAAGCAATGCTATTGGGCCGCCAAGAGCTGCTTCAGGCCCAACATGCCCAACACAAAAACCTCTTGTAGCGCCGGAAAACCTGCCATCTGTAATTAGGGCAACTTTTTCTCCTTTGCCTTGACCATAAATTGCACCAGTTGTAGATAACATTTCTCTCATGCCAGGACCGCCTCTTGGTCCTTCATATCTAATTATAATCACATCACCATCATTATATTTTTTTGTTTGAACAGCTTTCATGGCGTCTTCCTCATTGTCAAAGCACCTTGCTTTACCAGTAAATTGCAATTTTTTTAATCCTGCAATTTTAACTATTGCTCCATCGGGGGCTAAATTTCCTTTTAAACCAACCACTCCACCATCTGGAGATAAAGGATTACTATGTTCTCTTAATACTTTTTGATTAAGATTAAATTTTACATTTGTTAAATTTTCTTTCATAGTTTTTCCAGTTACAGTTAAGCAACCACCATGTATATAGCCACCCTCGTATAAGGTTTTTAAAAGCATTGGTACGCCACCTGCTTCCCACATATCTTTTGCAACATATTTTCCCCCTGGTTTTAAATCTGCAAGATAAGGTGTTTTTTTAAAAATTTTAGCAACATCCATTAAATCAAATTTTATTCCTATTTCATTTGCTAGCGCAGGTAAGTGTAATGCAGCATTTGTAGAACCGCCTGTGGCGGCCACAACAGTTGCTGCGTTTTCCAAAGACTTTCTGTTAACTATGTCTCTCGGTTTTATATTTTTTTCAATTAAATTCATCACAGTTTTTCCGCTCTCAAAAGCATACTTATCTCTCTCTTCGTAAGGTGCGGGGGTTCCAGCTGAATACGGTAAGGCTAAACCAATTGCCTCAGAAACGCATGCCATAGTGTTGGCGGTGAATTGTCCGCCGCATGCTCCAGCACTTGGGCAAGCTACTAACTCTAATTCTCTCAATTCCTCAGTGCTCATCGAACCAGAAGAATGTTTACCCACTGCTTCAAAAACATCAACAACTGTTACATCTTTTCCTTTATATTTACCTGGTAAAATTGAGCCTCCGTAAATAAATACACTTGGCACATTTAATCTTAGCATTGACATCATTAGACCTGGTAAAGATTTATCACACCCTGCTATTCCTACTAGTGCATCATAACAATGTCCCCTAACAGTGAGTTCAGCAGAATCAGCTATTATTTCCCTTGAAATTAAAGATGATTTCATACCTTCGTGTCCCATTGCTATGCCGTCTGTAACGGTTATTGTACAAAATTCTCTGGGCGTTCCACCAAATTCTTTAACGCCTCTCTTTACTGATTGAGCTTGTCTCATTAGTGCAGTATTACATGGAGCTGCTTCATTCCAAGTGGATACTACACCAACAAAAGGTTTTGAAACATCTTCTTCAGTTTCGCCCATCGCATAATAGAATGACCTGTGTGGAGCTCTATCAGGGCCCAAAGATGTATGTCGACTAGGTAGTTTTTTTTTATCAATTTTTGACATAATTAATTTATACTAGATACAATACTTCTTAATTTACTATCTTCAATAGTTAATTCTTTAATCAATCTTTTATCATTCTGAATGATGTCTTTTGGCGCATTTTTTATATACGCCTTGTTCTCAAGCTTGTTATTTAAAATGGCAATTTGTTTCTCTATAGAGTCTAATTTTTTTAATATTCTTTGTTTTTGAGATGAAAAGTCGATTTGTTCACTGAATTTAAGGGAAATTTTTTCTTTCAAAACTAATATATCAATGAAATTTTTGTCATCTTTTTTAACTGTAAAAATTTTGTTAATTCTACCAACTTTTTTAACCAAATCCAAATTTTTTATAGTTAAAGATTTTAGTTTGGTTGATTTATTGGGGAAATAGACATCACAAAATAATTTAGGCGTAATATTTAACTCTGCTTTTGTCGATCTAATATTTGTTATCAACTCAATTAGACAGTTAATATTTTCTTGATTTTTGTTATATTTCTTAAGAAGTTTATGATTTGGCCACAAGGATAAGATCAAATTTTTTTTAAAATATTTATGATAATTGTTTTTTGACCATACAGACTCAGTAAAAAAAGGTATGAAAGGATGAAGAATTTTTAAGATATTTGCCATCATATATGATGAAAAGTTTTTTGCCTCTTTAACTATTTCTTTATTTTTTAACGCAAAAATTGGTTTTAAAAACTCAAGATACCAATCACAATAAGAGTGCCACACAAATTTATAAACATGTTTTGCGGCTTCATCAAATCTAAAGATTTCGATATTTTTAGTAACCAAGTTTTGAGTATTAATGAATTCGTTATAAATCCATTGGTTTATTGGTAGTTTTAAATGATTTAAGTTGATATCTCTTTCTAATTTACAAGAGTTTAAATTTAAGAAATTATTAGCACTCCATATTTTTGTAATAAAATTTCTGTTACCTGTTACTCTTTCTTTTGATAATTTTACATCCCTACCAGGTGAAGCCATTGATATTAATGTAAATCTTAAACTATCAGCTCCATATTCATTTATTAAATCCAAAGGGTCAATCACATTGCCTTTAGACTTTGACATTTTTTGACCCTTTTCATCTCTTACTAACGCGTGCACATAAACTTTGTGAAATGGAGTATTCTTTTTAAAATAATTTCCCATCATTAACATTCTCGCTACCCAGAAAAAAATAATATCGAAACCCGTTACTAGAACTGAGGTAGGATAAAATTTATCAAGTTCTTTAGTTTTGTTGGGCCAACCAAGTGTTGCAAAGGGCCATAATGCCGATGAAAACCATGTATCCAAAACATCAGTTTCTTGTCTTAATTTAAATTGTTTGTTCTTGTTTGTTTTCCTAGCTAGTGTTATTGCGCTATTTTCATTTTCAGCTACAAAAATATTACCACTATCATCGTACCAAGCTGGTATTCTATGACCCCACCAAATTTGTCGAGATATACACCATGGTTCAATCTCATTCATCCATTGAAAAAATGTCTTAGACCAGTTACTTGGAAAAAAAGAAGTTTTTCCTTCTTTAACAATCTGAATTGGTTTTTTTGATAATTTTTTTGCGTCTACAAACCATTGTTCTGTTAAAAGGGGCTCTATTATAGTGTTTGATCTATCTCCAAATGGAACTTTATTTTTAATATTTTCAATTTTTAAAAGATACCCTTTTTCCTTTAATTTTTTTACTAATTGCTTTCTTGCTTCAAATCTGTCTAATCCATGAAATTCTTCAATCCCATTTTTATTTATTTTACCGTTTTTTTCAAAAATATTAATTATTTCCAATTTATTTCTCTTGCCTACTTCATAATCATTAAAATCGTGAGCCGGAGTAATTTTGACAGCCCCTGATCCCTGTTCCGGATCAGCATAATGGTCGGAGATAATTTTAATTTTCCTATTAACAATAGGTATAAGAACATCCTTTCCAATCAAATGAATATATCTATCATCATTAGGATTGACAGCGACTGCAGTATCTCCCATCATGGTTTCAGGTCTAGTAGTTGCTATTGTGATTTTCTTATCAGAATTCTCTATGGAATAATTAATATAATATAATTGAGATTGAACATCTTTTTGGATAACTTCGAGATCAGAAATAGCAGTTTGAAGTTTAGTGTCCCAGTTCACTAATTTTTTATCCTTATAAATTAATTTGCTATTATAAAGATCCACAAAAACTTTGACTACCGCTTTGGATAAGTCTTTGTCCATTGTAAATCTAGTTCTAGACCAATCACACGAACAACCTAGTTTTTTAAGTTGATCTAAAATTCCTCCGCCAGACTCTTCTTTCCAATCCCATACTTTTTTTATAAATTTTTCTCTTCCTAAATCATTTTTTTTAATTCCTTTTCTAAGCAAGTTATTTTCAACTATTGCCTGTGTTGCAATACCAGCATGGTCTGTTCCTGGTTGCCATAATGTTTCAAAGCCTTTCATTCTATTAAATCTCACTAGAACATCTTGAAGACTGTTATTTAAGGCGTGTCCCATATGTAATCTTCCTGTTACATTAGGAGGAGGAATTACTATAGAAAATTTTTTATTAGACTTACTTTTTTTTGGCTTAAATAATCCTTGTCTAATCCAAAAATCAGAGATTTTTTTTTCCTCTTTAATATGATTATATTTTTTAAATTCCATTTTTTTGATAACTCAAGATATATATCAGATTTCAAGATCTATTAAGTATAAAATCTAGATATAAAGCAGCAGACCAAGAAAAATTTTTAGCGCCCA
>MDSZ01139659.1_pt1 | contig 18691 bp, 18 predicted proteins | sample 811201 | NCBI WGS metagenome assembly MDSZ01 (sample SAMN05326647, study PRJNA326480) | marine metagenome | isolation source: seawater | place: Indian Ocean: North | collected 2010
TTGACGCAGTCGGATCCGATTGAGGCTTGAGTGTGACATTGATTCCTTGTTCGTGGAAGAACAAAGCATTCTCCCAATCTCTTTCAAACCATTGAGGAACCATAACTTGATTGATTGTAATTTGTACATCGTGTTCCTGACACAGGATTAATTTGTCTGCGAACTCCTGCATCTTTTCCTTTGTGTTTACATGTTCTGTGTGCAGACTAGCTGTTATACTTGCTCTATGAAACGGTTTTACTCTTTCAACATACTCGCTAAACCATTTCATTGGCCTAGAACAGTTTGATGTCATATGAACACTAGTGTAATTAGTATTGCTAACATCATCAGCGAGATAGTCGAGTATGTCCAAGTAACCAGGGTGAAAGGTAGGCTCACCACCGCTAAGAGAAAAATGAAAACTATTAAAACCATTTCCACGGGCTTGCTCTTTTATGCTATCTATTGTTCTAAAGCAAAGTTCGGTAGGACGATGGTCTTTACGGTCGCTACGGGCATAAGGCCAACAATAGCTGCATCGGTAATTACAGAATCTTCCGAGTAACCACGATACTGTGAACAAATCACGGTATAGCAAAGTACGCTGACCAACACTGACAATGTCATCGAACGGAATCTTTGTAAAGTCATAATTACTCCATTTTAAGTCTTCATTCATATTTAAGTATAGCACTATTCACAACTTTTGTCAATTAGAAAAATCTTGTCTTGGATACTAGTTTTACAACATTTTCCCAAGTCTTAGGAATGTTCATTATAAGATGTATACTATCGTCATTCCAACTCGCTGTTCTGTGTGTCTTTCGTGTGTCTATATAATATGCTCTATTTGGTTTAATTTGTACATTTTTTCCTTCCATATGCCATTCATATGATTCGTGATCTACATTTCCTAAAAACACAGCTACTCTAAAGCATGTTCTATTCAACAATGGTTCATCTTTATGCGGAGGGAACCAGCCGCCCCTATTTGCTTTAATAAGCATTGTTCTACCTAGAGGCTGCCAATAATTTAGCAACGGATGTAAACATTCCAATTCATTATAAAGCACAGTAGGACAATTAAAATCTGTTTCATCCAATTCTCTACCAGCCGCTATACTTGCTTCCGGTCTGCTCACATATTGATCAGGTGTGTTTCCCGGCAAGCCTACTACTGTCAATGCCTCTCTATTATTTGCAACACCTTCTCTTTGTAAGTAAGGTATCCATTTATCGTTCCAAGGCTGTATTTGTTGTTTAAAATGTCCGAAGTTTATAATAAATTGTAAAGGCTCAAAAAAAGATAATGCTTGAAGTTGTAACTCACACTTGATATCTTCCATACTAGGTTCTACACTAGCCGGATCATTTTGCCATCTATCATAAAAATTTTGTTGTATGTTTCTATCTGCGTTTCCTATAATTAAATGTTTTTTATTCATATCTACCAAATCCCCAATATCGTTCTTGACAAAACCAACAACCAGTTTTGCAATGCTCTGTAAAATCGCTAGTAACAGCTTCGCAACTTCTAGTCAGCGGAAAAAGTGTATCTGTTACTCCAAGCGTATCGTATAATTCAGCTACACCTTTTTTATCTATATTAATTAATGGTCTAAAAATTTTATTTTCTATGACTGTGTTTCTATGCCAACCAGGTGATCTATCATCACTTGGTCCCGGATGACCGAATGTATCAGAAATTTCTTTTGGAGGATTTCGTGTGATTCCTACATAGTGACAGTTTATAATATCTTTGAAATATAAAGTGTTGACTAGATCAATCTGTGTTTGCACATAAGTATCAGGAGTGGGATTTCTTGCAATGTAATGTTGGCTAAAAATATTACCAAATATATTTTTACAGTAATTTATTACTTGCTTTGCATACTTTTCTTGGTAATCTTTACCTTCATGATTAACTGTTATAGGAATAATTTTTGCACCAGTGTTATTTTCAACAATATATTTACATAACATATACAAAACTATAGCACTGTCTGCACCGCCAGAAATTTTTATGCCTATTTTTCTTTTTTTATTATAAAAATGTATGTCTTGTTGACTATTTTGTATTAGCATTTTCTCTCCATTCAATCATGTCTTTAACTAGATGGTAATGATCCCAATCTTTTATTTTAGGTACTTTCAAATCTAGGTTGTCGGTACATCTCCATTTAGGACAGCGTATAGGTTCCGTTGGTAAATCTAAACTTTCTATTTCGTAAATGTTACCGCGTTTGCCCCCTACATGACAACTACCTATGTAAATGTCGCCAGTCGGAGTAACTTTGAGATGCTTTACACCGGCCCAACATAACCATCCTTCGTAGTTATTTTTTTTATCAAAATTTAATTCGTTGTAATGAAAATCTTCATCGTTATAGTTACCGTCTTCATCTATAAACCAAAATTTTAATTTACGTTTATCTGGTGTAACTTTTGAAGTATATAGATTCTTAATTTTTTCTTTTTCACCTTCTTTGTAAAATTTCTTTTCTCTAGTTTCGATAGCTTTAATTGCGGCTTTGTCTTCTGCAGACACTAATTTTTTTGGGTCCATTTTATCATGATTTTTATTAAAGTCTAATTTTACATCAGGCATAAGTTCATTTGAATTGCCGCCTGGCGGACGTATGTATCTATGTTCAATGTTTGTTATACCGTGATCACGAAATGCTTTTTCCATACGTTCAACATTTTCAAACTGTCCTGGATATACCATAAATCTAAGTATTAAAGTTTTCTTAATATAACCAGTATTCCAATCTGGAAACTTTTTTCCACTTGCTTCTTGTTCGGCATTCCAAGTGTTTCTCCAGTCTTCTAATTGTATACATTTATCTATAAACTCATCGATACGGTTTTGCATGTGTTCAAAATGAAAACTAAGTGTTATACCGTCTATGTATTGATATAATTCTTTTAAATATTTTGCTGTTCTACTTCCGTTAGTAGTCAAACTAATATGTCTAGCACCTCTTTCATTTTTTATATATTTGCATAGATCCATAAATTTTGGATTTATTGTAGGCTCTCCACCAGTCAAACTCCAATAAACATTATGGCCGTGTTTATCTATTATAGCATCTGCTAAAATTTTCATCTTGTCAAGTGGTACATGAGGCGAATGATTATCGTGCAAATAATCTACACAATAACTGCAACTAAAATTACATCGCTTGCCAATATACCAGTCAACAGAAAAAGCACCAGTTGGATTAAATTTAAAGTAACTTGCTACCGGTTTCACAGTCGTTCCTAACCATAATATACGTATATAAATATATTTATGATATCAAATACTATCTGTCCGATGGTCTGGAACCACCAATTTATCGATGGTACAGGAAGAGTAAAACCTTGTTGTAGATTTCAAGGTGTTATAGGACAACTTAACAAAGATTTAGATGAAACTTTCTCAAGTAATCATATGAAAATGCTGAGAGAGGAAATGATGGCCGGCAATCGTCCTGAAGGTTGTACTCGTTGCTGGCAAGAAGAGGATAGTGGTAAGAAAAGTTTAAGGCAACGCTATGCACAACATAAAAAACTTGGCACAGTTGATTTAAGCAATCCTAAAATTGAGTGGTTAGAACTTGCTATATCTAACGACTGTAACTTAATGTGTAGAATGTGTGATAGTAAATATAGCCACAAATTGTTTGAAGAAGAACTAGAATATTACGGAAAATCGCAAGCCAAAACCAAACGCACTAAAATGAATATTGAGGCTGTTTTTCCATATGTTCCTACACTTAAACATTTAAAAATTACAGGAGGCGAACCTTTAATTACACCTGATCACTGGAGATTGTTAGACTATATTATCAAACAAGGACATGCACACCACATTTACCTAAATTATAGTACAAATAATACTGTGTATCCTAAACAACACATTGTTGATCGTTGGAAGCAGTTTGAATATATTGAACTTGCAATTAGTTTAGATAGTATAGTGGCAAAAGAAAATGAATATCTTAGACACGGGACTATTCAAACAGAAGCAATAACAAACATTAAAAGATTTGTTGAATTACAAGATGAAATGAATCTGACTGTGATTGCAAGACCTACAATAACTTTACTTAATGTATATAATCTTCCTGAAACTTTAGAATGGTTAGACGAACAAAAAATTAGACACAATGCTACCCATTTGACTCATCCTACTCATTTAAGTGTTACTGTATTACCATCCAGAGAAAAAAATAAAATAGCAACAAAATTTTCAGAATATAATTTTAAAAATGACTCAACAAAAAAAGCGTGTGACTATATTGTAAACTATATGATGTCTGCTGATCATTCAAACCTATTAGGCGAATTTAAAAGACATACTGAATTCCTTGATGGAAAACGCAGACAAAATTTTAAAGACTCATATCCGTACTTTGACTTTTAATAGGTGAATAACCTTTACCACAAGTTCTAGCACATCTCATCAATTTACCTCCAGCAAGATCTTTTGACCAACTTGATTCAAGTTCGCCTGCTAACCAAGGATGCTCTAGTATTTCTTTCCATGAATGTTTTCTAAGACTGTTAAATCCTAATCCATATTTTTGAAATATTTTTTCCTGTGTATCTTTGTAGATTCTGTTTTTATGCGGGTAACTGTCATCTGAAATGTAACAACAAGGAAATACTTGTGCATATGCGTTTACATATATACGTCTAAATTCATTTTTGTACAAACACTCAATAGGTGCAACATCATAATACTTTTCTATCGTTCCATACTGCTCAGTAAGTTCTTGAAATTTTTTACTTTGTGGATTACGATATTTCTCTCCTGGAGGCTCAAGATAATATTCTATTTCACCGTTTTTATTTTTTACTCGCCATTTGTCTGGTCCATCTGGAGAATAATCAAAGCGACTGGTTTTACGTATTCTAAATTGCTTAAATCCCATTTTCTTAGCAAGTGCTTCTGCTTGTTCTACCTGATGTTCGTTGTGTTTAAACACAATAAAGTCCCAACGTGCTATACCACCTGCTTTTAGATATGCTTCAGCATTCTCCATAATTTTTTCAAAATTTGTTCTACGTCTATATAAATGATTAGTGTCACTTAAACCATCAACACTAAAAATAGCAAGATCATTTTTACGATAGTGCCAATGATTCGGCTTTTTCTCATTCATTAGGCTACCAAGGTTACTCCACCATTCTGGTGTACGCATACTAGCATTTGAATAAAACTCTACAGTTGCATCAGTTTTACTCTTTATTTTATCTATTGCATAAAGAGTATGCTCTGCTACACAAGGATCACCGTGTGTGCCACAGAACATTACATTTTCTAAGTTAGGAAACTGTCCAAATATTTTGTCAATGTCATCTTTGCTCCACTCGTCTAGCTCTAGATCTTCTTTGGTTTTACCTCCAAAATCATTTCTTGCACACATAGGGCAAGCCGCATTGCAACGATTTGTAATCTCAACATGCATGTCTTTTACACTGTCAAAAGTGTGATACATTAAAGCCAGCCTTTAAAATCTTCTGTGAGATCTTTTATTTCTTTTCTTTCTTTAAGGCTAATACTAAAAAAATATCTATCCTGTTTTTCTTTATGAATACCACCGTGCGGAACACTTGTATCGTTCAGATAAGGCACCCATGGTTTTACTGGTGTTACATCAAAATATTTTTCTACAAATGTATGGAACATAGGCATATTTTCATATCGTTGATTGAGCCATTTTGTGTCTAGTTTTTGTATAAACCCTGTAGGATTTTGTTGTGGTTGTAGTTTATCAAAATACTTTTCATCTTTTAACACATAAGAAAAATGTATTTCTGGATTAGCAACTATAGGAATTTGTAAGGCAGTTTTTCTTCCTCTATCAATATGAGTAGGACGTGGAGGACCTGCATTTGTAATTAAATTCCAAGAAACATTACCAATTTGCACAGGTATAAATTCTTTTATAATATCTACTTCATCTTCTTGTAGATCAACTGAAATATGAAACTTACTCATTGTAATATCAAATTCATGTTTAGCATAAGTTTTTTTATATAATCTTTTAAGATATTTTAATAAACCACGAGGGGGATTTGGTAACTCAAGATAATTTTTCAATGGATTTTCCTATCTAAACATAGTTCACTTATATTAACATCTTGTGGTTGCTGTAGAAGCCAGTGTATTATATCAACAACGTACTCAGTATCAAGTTTAGGAGTATCTGGTAACTTTTCATCCTGCTTAGGTGTATGTAAATTTCCTGGACTTAAATACGTAATTTTCAATCCGCAGTCATTTTCGCCCGCACTGATTTGGCTAAGTTGCCTACAGTATGCTCTAAGTGCCTTTTTTTCAGCAGGATACATCCATGCAGTTCCCTTTATAGGAGTATCTGCACTTGACCCTAAAGCAATAATATATCCGTTTTTTCTTTCTACCCAACGTTTAGCCACTTCTTGCACGTACTCTGTTTGTGCAAAACGCCAAACACAACTTACAGCAATAAAAACATCATAATCCATTGATTTCTCTGCAACTTCCCTTTGCTTACTAGGTATTGATAAATCAAACCCTCCATAGCTTCTACTTACAAAGTCTGCATTTGGAAATTTTTCTTTTATTGCTTTAGCTAATCCATATTCTGGATTTCCTGCTACTAATATTTTAGTCATTAAAAAAACTCCGCTAACTCTGGTAAACTTCTTCTCCAGCTGTTATTTCTAATTTTATCAAACTTATCTAAGTTTTCAACAATTAATTTGCTATCTACTTTAGGTTCTAAATCTAATTGTTTTTTAATATCTATTAAATATTTAGATTCATTACCTATCTGAAAATACTTTGAATAATTTTGTAAAATATACTCTATATGATCTCTAGCTCTATCTTTAGCATTGTTTGGAAGGTTTCTTATATCAAAAAAGTTTGGAGTAATTAGTCTATTATTGACCTGTACACGCATTGCTTTTCTATGATCTTTGTATTTTATAGCTTCGTGTACAATTGGAAAGTTTGTTCTTATATCATTATACCACCAATCATACATATTTTTCAAGCCAAATATACTTACCGAACTTACTGTGGGCATCACTTTGATTGTCCAAGTTTTACCACACTGCTCAATAAATTTTCTTATATTTGTATCCACTAAACTCCAATCACAAGGATATCTAATATATTCGGCCGTTTCATTTACTCCGTCTATACTAGGTAACATGTCTCCTTTAAAATGTTCTAACAAATCGAACCACTTTTGATTTAAAGTTTGAAAATTACTGTTGAACTGAAGTAAGACTGTTTCGTTATAACCTTTATCTAACAAAACTTCTAATAGTTTAGTAGTTTTTTTAACTAAACTAGGTTCGCCGCCTGTGCAATATATCCTTGCATTAGGTCCTATTATATCAATTATTTCATCAATTTGATCATCAGTATAAGGATTAAACAAATTAAGATTTTTTACATTATAGTATTGACGAAAATTATGTACAGGAGAATGTTCTTGATTTTTTTCAGTCTCTTTAAATATAAAACTACTACTCTTAGGTCCACACATTACGCAACCTAAATTGCATATGTTACTTAATCTAAGATCAATCATTGTTAGTTCCTGCGTATCTAAACTATTCCAATCACCGCCTTTATGTGTCCATTCCATATTTTCACGTACACGTTTACTTTGCATGCCTTTTTTATCGTCATTCATACATCGATGACAACTTAATGGATATTGTCCATTTAAAAATTGTTGTTTCTTTTCTTTTAAATAATCACTTTTTGCATAATCTTTTGGATCACCCATAAACTTATCTGCTGTAATTGATTCCATCCAGCAACAAGGACGTATTCCTCCACTAGCATCTGTTGCTAGGCCGATCCATGGCATAATACACATACTTGGACTTATATCTTCTGCTTTTTTATGATTATTCATAAAGTTATCAACCTTTTGTTAGATCCATACGCACTGCTAAATTCATAATCTGTTCCACAAGTTCTTCCACAAGCTAATAGCTTAGGTACTTCATCTTCCATGGTACCTTGCCAACTAGCACAAAAATCATTTGCAAAATAGTCATTATTTAATATTTCTTCAATACTGTGATGCCTTAAACTGTTAAAATATTTGCCGTATTTGTCAAATAATTGTTGTGCTTGATGCTTTTGTGTATTCTCACCGTAGTGATGATACCCACTAGCTGTCCAAGTACAACTCCAAACTCTTGCTTCAAAATCTATAAACAATTGACCATTCGGTTGCCATTTACATTTAATTGGCGTAGTATTTACATAATTTGCCCAAGAGCCATATTTTTCTATTATTTCTTGATTCTGTGTTTTACCACTACCTTGAAAATTAGGATTTTTTGGCATACTAAGTACGTACTGACTACGTTTGTTTTTTACTTGTTGTGCTTTTGCTTCGCCGCCTTGTGTATACTGAGTGTCGTTGACAAAACGATTAGTAAGTTTTATTTGAAATTGTTCGAAACCTAGTTCTTTAGCTAGTTCAACAGCGTCATCTACCTGATGTTCATTATGATCAAAGACTAGATAGTCCCAACGAGATCTTCCTCCAGCATCGTTAAATGCTTTTACGTTTGAAACTATCCTATTCCAATTGCTGTTTACACGATATATTCCATTAGTATCTTCTAACCCGTCTATAGAAAAATTAACTTTACCCCGTTTACTAAGCAATTTAGCTACCTCTTTCCACCAACTTTCATCTCTAACACTAGCATTTGTGGTTATGATACATTTTACCTTGGTGTTTTCCACAACATATTGTAGACAATCAAGAAAGGTTTTAGAAAATCCTATTTCGCCATAGTTTCCGCACCACATTACTGTATCTAAGTTTATAAGGTCATTTAAGAACCATTTATAATCATCTAGTGTAAGTTCTGTTAAAGGAAGATCAGGATGTGTATCACCCTCATGTGTCCTTGCACACTGCGGACATCTTAGATTGCACGTCGAATTATGATCCAACTGTAAATATTTTATATCTTTACAATCAAGATATTGCACTTGTCCATCCTAGATCAATACACTTATTATATGCTTGTTCGTATGAAAAACTATCAAAGCTCAAACTCATAAGTATACGCTTGTCATCTGATTTGTTCCATCCACCGTGTGGTACAGCAGGGTTGAATAGTACAGGCCAATCTAAATCAACATGATCATAAAGGCCTTCAACATAATCACCTTGATATCTTTGATTTGTTTCTGATTTGAAATCTGTATGTTTTGTTCCAATATTAAATTCATATCCGTGATTTACCGGTGCAGGATATTTTGATAATTCGTCGTACTTTCCAAAAAATGCAGTACTGTTTTCTAAATCTACTTGTATTGGAATGTTTATAGCAACAGTTCTCCCTCTATCTGTATGAGGTGAACTTCTATAATTTTCTTTGTTACCTACATAAAATTCTATAACACACGGTTCGTTCGTTAGTTCTTCAAAATGTTTTCTAAAATACATCCATCTTTTTGTGACTTTACCCAAACTGTAATGTCCCATTGTCTTAGATACTTGTCTAAAAAAATTTATATCTTGATTGTTTTCGGTGCTATGGTCAATTTGGTACCAAATACTTTTTGCATCCTCAACTATATCTAATTGGTCTAATTTAAGGTGTGGCTTCATTTTCATACTCCTTTAACATTTCGTAAATTTCAGGACAGTAATCTTCAAACTTATGTCCTCGAATAGCGTCTAGCTTTCTTGTATGTTCCCAAAACTTAGGTAAACTTGCACTCATATCTTTAGCATACATAAATTCTTTATAACTGTCAAGTATTTTACGCATTTGGCCTTTACTTGCTATATTACGACTTTCATTTTCAATAAAATTGTCGATTACCTTTTCTAAGTTATCTTTTGATTGTTCAAATTTAATTGCAATTTTATCTTTTATAGATTTAGGTAACATTCTTATATTTAAAAAATGTGGTCCATGCAACGGATGAGGACTCATAATAGGCTTCATATCATCATCGTTTACCCTTGGTAGAGTATTTTTTATAATAAACTCTAACATTTCTGGTAACGTATAAACATTATAGACACTAATAGTAGTTGCATACCATATTTTAAAATTTCCGTCTGCACTAGACAGTTTATTTAAATTTTCCCATATTTTCTTAAAATGACTAGGGTAACGAATATAATAATTTAAATCACCTATAGCATCAATACTTGCGCCTATACCTATACGTCTAAAATGTTTCCATATATCCCAAGCACGTTGAGGAATGTTTGTAATATTAGAATTATATTCAACAATTATGTCTTTTGCATATCCTTGATCAACACATTTTTGTAAAAACGCATAGTGTTGATCGATCATAAAAGGCTCTCCGCCCACAATATATAATTTTTTTATGTGTGGAATATGGTTTTCCATTTGCTTCCAATATGATTCGCTTTCATGCCAATCATAAACATTAACTTCTGGTACATGTTTTCCTTTTGCATTTGGAACTAATTTTACTGTACCGTGACTATCTTTGTAAGTATCACCCCACAATTTTACCTGTTCTTCATACCACATACTACTATCAGTAGGTCCACACATACGGCATTTTAAATTACATAAATTTCCAAAACGTACATCAAAAAAACTATTACCAATAGCATCTGTATCTATTGTACCATCTTCTTGGGTATGTTCTAAAAGGTAGTCCCAAGTGAATTTATCTTGTTCTTTAATTTGATGCCAACCGCCTTTGATCCACAATTTATTTTCAAGCATACGTCTACTAATCATTCCGGCATCTTCTTCAGTCCAACAACGTGTGCATTCTGGATGTTTATCACCACGCATCATTGAACTACGTATATCTTTTTCAAGTGGTGCATTTCTTATTGCATTAAGATCACTGTTACGTGCATTAATAACATTTCCTAATTCGTCTTTGAGAATTCCTCCGGTCGGGCCGTGTTGTGCTTGACAACAAACCCTAATATCACCGTTAGCTCGATAGCTTTGGCTCATCCAAGGTATAGGGCATTTAGTGTCTGTCATCAATAACCTCTTTGTTGTACATATAATTTTTCATCAATAGGACGCAAAGGATCTTCATCGTTATCCCAGCGATTGCTTTTAAACAGTTTAAATTGTATGTTGTTATCTTCGGCCATTTTTTCAGCTTCTTTAATTTGATGTTCGTTAAATCTAAACGGAATAAATTGCCATTCTATTTTTTTTCCTAATTTAGCGCCTAGTTTCATTGCTTCCCACACTTTATCAAACTCTGTGCCTTTTCTATACATATGAGCAGTATCGGCTAAGCCGTCTACTCCAAATCTAACTATATTAATATGGTCATCATCATAGCAACTATAAAATTCTTTCCACCACTCAACAGTTCTAGAAGGAGATGCAGTAGACATTATAAAATATTTTTTATGTTGAGAAATCATTTTTATAATATCAAATATCCTTGGATGAAAGACAGGATCTCCCAAAGTTCCTTGTAGTAAAAAGTATTTGTTGCTTTTATCTTTTACAAGAGCTTCTACTTGTTCGTATTTCATATCCATTTTTTTAAATATGTTATTAGGACTAACTTCTGACCAACGTGTTCTAGGACATTTAGGACATCTTAAAGTACATCGTGTACTTAATTCTAAATGATAGTAACTCCGTTTATGCTTCCACTTCACATTACAAGTTTTAAAACATTTTTTAACAGGACTTAATTTATATTGTTGGATGTCTCCAATCCAGGATCTCATATCTGCTTTTATTGAGTCTATGTCATTGTAACCTAAATGCCATTCTTTTTTAAAAAATAGTTCCCAAGAGCCAAAATTCAAATCCCCTTGTGTAGTTGTTGCTTTGCCTTGTCCTAATGATAAATCGCAACAAGGCATACATTGCCCATCAGCAGCTACATACATTTCTCTAAGATTTAAACATCTAGGGTACTCTACTCTATACATTTATCTTCCTTAATTGAGGAAATTTATCAAAATAATCGATACCACGTAATTTTGTTAATGTTTGGAAGTATTCAATTGATCTTTTATTTAAATAATCACTATCATACTCTGGCATACTCAAAACCGATGTCAGCATATCTAATGCATCATTATAATGTTTTTTCTTTTTATGTGCATTAAAAATATACAAACTACTTCGTATATTTTCTAATTTTTTAATCTGTAACTTTCTGTCTTCTAAACTAACCATCTCATGTCGTAAATAATCCTTACCTCGGACAGTAGTAAAGCCTAAAAAAAATCTCTGTGAATCATCTTGCTTTATGTAATCATCGAAGAAAGTAATCAACTTATCCATACTAAGACAGTTCAACATTTGTACAGTAGTTTGTGTTAAAAATCTCCAACCTTTATGTAGTTTTCTAGAATTAGTCATACTGTTAATTACACTTTGCCATTCTGTATGAAATCTGATATACTCATCTTCCTCATCAAAACTATCAATACTGAATCTCAGTGTTCCTCCAGCAAACTTATTTAAAACCTCTACAACTTCAGATGTAATTAATGTGGCATTGGTACTGATGTCTAATTGAATATTTTTTGCATATTCAGTATTTCCAATACTGTCAATAAATCGTACACTAGGTTTATCAGCAAATACTTCTCCTCCTCTAAACTCCATAAACAAACAATGTTCTAGATTATTCATAATTTGTTCTTTGAAATACTTACTGCTACTGAGATATTCTTCGCCGCTTTCTTTAGCAATATTCAAAGCACCCTGCATCATATGATGTAAGTTTCCTTCTTTTTCCCATTTTGAATATTCTTTATACATCATAGAACTTAGACCAGGAGTACACATAATACAACTTAAATTACATTTTGTTGACAAGCGTATTTCCCACCATTGTGGCATTACATCTACATATCCATTACGTTCATAATATTTTTGTAATAGAGGTAGTGTTTTTTCTTTAAATCTTGCATTTTTACCTATACGCTTGGATGTCAATCCACTTGCTTCCATTCGGTGACAAAACTCGCATGCAGGTATATGCTCTCCTCGAAGCATTTTCATTCTAAAGTCCCGCATGAATTTGCTATTCCACAAATCTGCAATAGCATCATTTTGTAAATTATATACAGGTGTTTCAGCGTTATAGTTTTCTTGGTTTAATTCATCTAACAATAGATCTTTTGGTATTCCTCTTTCAATACCTGTAATGCTACAACAAACTCTTGCATCTCCTTTACCTCTGGTGTTTAGCTGTACAAAAGGAACAACACAGAAGTTTTTATCATCTATTTTCATAATTTACATTTTTCCTTTATGTACTTTGCAAGAACTTTGTTTCCCTTTCTACTGAGGTGTTGTCCAGGAAGATTTTTTTTGGAATGATCATATAACAGTTCAGGAAATATTTCTTGCATTATTTCTATATCTTGTAAATTTGACTTATGTCTAAACATATAGAATGAAAATAAACATTTTTCATGACTGCTTACTTCTTTGCAAATATTTTGATATTCATTAAGTATTTCTCCATTATCATTTTTTATCCATTTTTTATATTCTGCGTTAAAACTACCTGCTGTGCTGCGTTCTAAATTATGGGATGTCATATTTGGAAAGTAGGTATACGTACCTTTTTTTATTTGAGTGATACTACCTATTTGCTTTGTCAACCTATGAGGCATGGTAAATTGAAATATAAAGTTATCAAAATTATCTATATTATCTTTAAAAATTTCATATTGAAATTGTGTGCTAGTTCCACCAATTGCAAAATTGTTAATTTCTAAATTTGTAAATTTATATAAAAGAAATGGCCAGGTATGGTTCCATTTCCTAGGACCTATTCCTGAATGACTGCATCCAAAAACCGCTATCTTCATTATACAATATCCTTTAGTATAGGAAAAACTTTAGGAAACTTTTCTGTCCATCCTCTACGCTCATTTACTAAATTTAAGTATTCTTTTGTTTCAGGAAGTCTAGCACTCCAATCTTCAGAGTTCATAAAGTTAATGATAACCTTGTAACGCTTCAAGCCATAAGGTGCATTTAACCATTGCTCCTTTGTAATACCTGCTTCTTGTACCCCAGTAAACAGTTGCCAGTTTTCTTCTAGCCAAGGATAGAATTCGTTTTCGTATTTGTCTGTTACTTGTTGCTTAACATCTTGTGGTAAAACTTTTACATTTAACTGTGGGGGCCAATATGCAAAATGCATATTAATGCCGCCTGCTCCTAAAGGCCATTTATTTAATTTTTTAAATCCTTGATTTACTTTCCATTGAACAAACTCAGGAATGTATGCAACATTCAGTGCCATTATAGTTGTTGCTGTTGTAACTTCAACTTGTGGTGCTGTGTTGTCTAGCATATGAAACACACGTTCTTGGTGGTTCCAATTGCTAGGATATCTTATGTAATTGTTCTGCTCACCGTATGCATCAATACTGTAATGAAAACGTACACGCTTAAACTGTGCCCATAAATCAAATAGATCATCTCGCCATTCTACAGCATTTGAGTTATATCTAAGTTCAATATTCTTGGCATGATCACGCTTGATACATTCTTCTAATAATTCGTAGTGTTCGTCAATAATCAAACTTTCGCCACCTGCAAAATATAATTGATACATGTGCGGGATTTGATCCATAAGATCTGCCCAGAAACGCGGATTATTTTTATGCCAATTATAGCTTGCTCCGTGGTTACGCCCTTTGTTTGTCCATTGACTTGTGTTTGCTAACTTCTCATTAGTAATCTTAGGATTTATTTCTTGCCAATCTTTGATCCATCCCGAACTATCGTGAGGACTACACATAACACAGGCTAATTGGCACTTTGTACCCATTCTAAGGTCTATGTAGCGTATCTTAGGAGGAATAGTACCATCTTCCTTAGTTTCGTCAACCAACTGCTGTAGGTCATATCTATTACCCCAATATTCAGTTTCCCAGTTGCGTTTACTTAGATGTCCTGCATCTTCTTCTTTATAGCACTTTAAACAACTAGCAGGTTTTTCACCACGTAACATCATTTTACGAACATTACGCATATATCCACTGTTCCATGCTTCTTCTAAAGTTGTATGATTAAAATTAGCAGGTATACCATCATCATTTTTTACAACACCAACTTCTCCTCCGCCAATTTTTTTATTTGAATCTGGATCTTGAACTGAACTTGCATTTGATGTACAGCATGTTCTCATCTTACCATCTGGTCTGGAACTAAGGTGTAACCAAGGCAAGGCACAAAATGTAGGGGAAATATCACTCATGTACATACTTATTTGAATTGTTCTGTAAAAGGATCAAACTCGGCGCCACACTTAGTTGCACACACTTTTAGTTTGCCTTCTGCACAACTAGGTTTATTCCAACTTTTTTGTATTTGATCAAATACACCTGTATCGAAAACTTTTTGTAAACCATGTCGTGCATCTAAAGCACGTTTATTAGGAATAAAATCCCATATCTGTTCTACTTTAGGATCTTCATGCCACCATTTGTACATTCTCCCAGCGGTCCAACAACATGGCAATGCTAGTCCTTCTGCTGTAATAAACATACTATTTTCTTTTTTAACCTTGCATACAACAGGAGTTGCATCATAGTAAGAATCCATTGATCCGTACTTTTTTAAAATTGTCTCTTGTTTGGTAAGAGCTTTGTTTTGATATTTTTCTTTTGGCTTTTTAAGCTCTGTTGTATCTTTGCCTTTGCGATCTTTGGCTTGATGACTTTCTTTTTTATTTGTTTTTGCATCTACAAATCTACCTGTTTTCTTTTTCATAAATTTTTCAACACCCCATTTCGCAGCAAGTGCTTCTGCTTCTTCTACTTGGTGCTGGTTGTGTTCAAATATTAAAAAGTCCCAACGAGCTCTTCCGCCTGCGTTTATAAAGGCTTTCATATTACGTTCTACATTATCCCAAACCACGTTCTGCCTGTATATGTGGTTAGTATCTCTAAGCCCGTCTACACTAAAAATTACAGCACCCATCCTACCATAGACTTGGGCAAGTTCTTTCCACCACGCTTCATTTTTTGCTCCTCCATTAGTATTCATGCTTAACCACATGTTAGGATTGTGTTCCCTAAAGTAACGGAATATTTCAAGTGTATCTCGTGCAACTATAGGATCTCCTAAGTTACCACACATATACATTGTTTTCAGTTGAGCAATAAAGTCAGGCAAAAATATGCGTTTACAATCTTCCAGAGTAAGTTCATCTAAGTTTATGTGTGGATTAATACCTTCACCGTTCATGTTGCGATCGCACATAGGACATGCCGCTTGACAATTTTGCGTAACTTCAAGATGAATTGTTTTTATATCTTTATACTGATACATCTTCTTTCCACTTTGGAATACGCAAATCCGGTACACAATTACAATGTGGTGTATCACACACAATACTTGTTATTTTTTTGATTTTTTTGTCTTTGATATTTCCTAAAGGATTATTTTTTGCCGTTCCGCACTGTGCTCCGTATACAGTACCGTCATGCCATACTAGCAATCTTTTACTACCTATCTCACATCTCCATCCTCTAAAATCATTAGTTTTATTAAAAATCATCTGATGTGCATATTCAACATGTTGCCATTTCCCATCAATATATAGATGTGCGGCAACAGGTATACGTAGGTGTGGTCCTTGCCTTTGATGCATACGAAATTTTTTCATAAATTTTTTATCTTTTTCTTCGTATTTTACAGATGCAATGGTGCTTCTATCAACGATTGGTTTAATAGTAACAGAAGCATTAATATTAGATTCTTTAAATTTATTAGCTACTTTTCGGCCATATTTTATATTTTTGAACATAATTAGTACAGTAAGTTGGACCCTGTGTTCTAATAATTTACAAACTTCTAAAATATGATCAATATCTGCAAACTCTAAATGAAGACTAATTGTAACTCTATGTATATTACTACATTCTTTTAAAAACTTTTTCCACCAACGAATTGTTCTACTACCATTTGTAACTATTGCTGTATACCAACTAGGATGTAATCCATTGAAAAATTCTGTAAGGTTAGGCCACAAAGTAGGTTCGCCGCCTGTCAAAGTTAGCATTTTATCGTTTGGATTAATATCTGTATGTACAAAATTCCAAAATTCTTTTGCAACATTTACATCTGGCCATCCACTAGATCCATCGTTTAATACAGGTGTACAATAAGAACATTCGTAATTGCAAACATTACTTAGCACCCATTCCGCCGCCAGTGTTTCTGGATAATCGTTACTTATCTTATGCATTATCTAAAACCAACTTTATCTCTTTTCCTGGACCTGCACGGCTAGGTAAATCGCCGTACTGTTGCACATACCATTCAATTACAGCCGCATACCAATTGTGGCTGTTATGATGTGCTTTTTTGTTAAACTGATGTATATTATTGTTTGTTGCTTGCATTGTACTAAGTGCCCTTGCACTCTCTTGTTGTAGCTGTCGCAATGTTAAATTACTTATGTCCAATTCTCATATACCTCGTGTATTTTTCTAATGTCAACTCTCCTGCAAAGTATACTTTACTAAGTGGTGCCATTTGTTCAAAATGTAAACTATCGTTTACACAATTTACATGTTCTTCTACTTCAAAAAAATTATTGCTTTGCAAGATTACAAGTTTGCCTTTTGGGATTTTAGCAAACCATTCATCAAACTTCTCTATGTGTTCACAACTTGTATTTACAATAGTATCAGGCGAATCTTTACATTCTTCTATATCACCGTTACCTTTAACAGTTGTGTAGACATCAACAGTATAGTTTATATCCATGATATCTTTTGTCTGTGCTTTGAATTTCCAATTATCTTTTAAATGTTGATTAAAAGTTTCTGCAATTTTCCAGACACTGTCGTCTATATCAAAACTTCGTATCTTATCAAACTTTATATCTGCTTCACTACACATTGGTATTATTGTAGCATACCATCCTGCACATATAAACACTGTACCAAGATTTAAATCTAGTTCTTTAAGTTTATCCACTAACCATTTTTTGCTTTGAATTTGTCCTCGGCTAAAACAGTCCATATCTATATTTGATTCTTGTAGTTTTTTAAGTGCAGGAACAAATAAACTATTTGTATATTTTTCTAGCACACGCCATAATGCATTTTTATCGTGTTGTAACAGTTTAAATTCGTCTGCGGCTTCTGGCAACAATCTAGCCATACTATAAAAATTTTCTTCCATTACTGCTTTACGTAGGTCAACATCTGCAGATGTAACTCTGAAAATACTGTGTAGGTTCTTTTCTAAAATTGCCTTACGTAAATCTTCGCTTGCATTTACTAATCTAAATATACTGTGTAAGTTTTTTTCTACTACTGCTTTACGTAATTCTTCATTATCTGCTATCTTAAAGACACTACTTAGATCATTGTCGTTATATAATCTCCTTACATCACTAAGGCCGTCGTACATGTATTCAAAACGATCAAGTAAGTCTACTATTTCTTGAGACTTACTTTTAGATTCTACAAAAATTTCTTCAGGATAAGCAATATCAAACTGTTTCTTAAGCCATTCGAAATCATTTATCAGCCTAAGATCAGACCCCCCAGAAAGGCCAAACTCCATACCAGCGGTAGCACCTGCCAAAGCATATTCCCCAAATGGTCTATCGTGTCCCACGGTTGTCCAAGTTTTGAGTCGTTCATCTGTTTCTCCTGTTTTTTGTCTATCAATTACTTTACTGCTTAATTTTGCACATTCTCTAAAA
>MDSZ01260708.1_pt1 | contig 18689 bp, 23 predicted proteins | sample 811201 | NCBI WGS metagenome assembly MDSZ01 (sample SAMN05326647, study PRJNA326480) | marine metagenome | isolation source: seawater | place: Indian Ocean: North | collected 2010
GTTCAGGCTTCAAATATGTCCAAAACATGTGCAACAGAAGAGGAAGCTCAAGAGACTGTAAAAGTAAGATCAGAAGAAAAAGGTCATCCATGTCATTATGATAAAGTAGGCGATCGTTATATAGTATATCGTTCAAGTGATAACAAGGTGATGAAATCAATAAATTATTTCAAACCAAATCTAAAACAATTTTTTACAGATGAAGAATTATAAAATACCAAATCCTTTTGATAAGGTTCAGCATCATCCTGATGCAAGAAAACATCAAATAGTAAGTTTTATAAAATCAGGTATTCGTATAATAGGATATATATGTATTCCATTCAGTTTGTTATGGGCAACAGCATTCCTAGTAATAAGTGAGATAGTAGGCATAATCGAAGAACTAGTATAATATGTATCAGAATATTGCAATTGAAAGACCCCAACAAACTCCTCAAGGATATTGGACTCAGGGCTGGGCTCATATATGGGATGATGAAGATGGATATATCAAAAGACCATTGAAGGATTATCGATATGGTTATAAGAAGGATTCCAAAGGTCGTTCATATACATTAGATGGTAAGCCTGTAAAGCAGGTTCGAAGATGGACAGATGAAGAATTAAAAAAGGGTCTAATATATGAATCTGATGTTCAATTGGAAACAAGGGTTTTGATAGATGAATATGGGCATTCAGATGAACCTTCAAAAAATCATAGGGAATTCTTTTTTGATATAGAAACCGAAATACTTCAAGGGTTTCCAAATGCAAGAAATCCTATGAATAAAATAACATCAATAGCTTATTGGTTAAAAAGTAGTAATGAATATGGTGTTTTAATTTTAGATCCAGAAAGACTAGTAAAATCCAGCATTAAAGATAATGTTCAGATTATATCTTGCCTGACTGAAGCTGAATTATTACAAACATTTATGGAGGCATATAAATCATATGATCCAACTATTTTGACGGGATGGAATATTGAATTTTTTGATATACCATATTTGTATAGTAGAATGGCAAGGGTATTAGGTCATGAAGTAGCAAATGCATTGAGTAGGATAAATATTGTAAAGGAAGCAAATCAATGGGCAAAAATGGCTGGTAGAGCTCAAGAATTAAAATATGATATTTTAGGTGTAGATGTATTAGATTATCTTGCATTATATAAAAAGTTTACAATCAATGAGAGATCATCATATAGATTAGATGTTATTGGAAAAATAGAAGTTAATTTAGGAAAGATAGATTATGATGGAACATTAGATGATTTATTTAGAACAGATATTGATAAATTTATAGAATATAACCTTAATGACGTTGAGATAGTAAAACGATTAGATGAAAAATTAAAATATATTGATTTAGCAAGAGCAATATGTCATAAAGGCCATGTTCCATATCAAAAGATATATGTTCAATCAGCAATATTAGAGGGAGCAATTCTTACCTATTTGAGAACATTAAATGTTGTAGCACCTAATAAGAATTTTAACGTCAAGAAGGATGCAAAATTTAGTGGGGCATTTGTAATGGATCCTAAACCAGGCAGATATGAGTGGATATATGACCTTGATTTAACATCACTATATCCATCCTTAATTATGTCTTTGAATATATCTCCAGAAACAAAAGTATCAACCTTGCATGATTTTGATTTACAAGCATTTATAAAAAATGAAAATAGACCATATGAGGGTCAGGTAAGGGGTAAATATAATCAGTGGGAAAATACAGAACATTTAAGATCATGGTTAGAAGAAAATAAATATTCCATAGCAGCAAATGGTGCAATATATGATACTCAAAAGAAAGGACTAATTCCAGCCATATTAGAAAAATGGTTCCAAGAACGTATGGATTTCAAAAATTTAATGAAGAAACATGCTAAATTGGGAGATGATGAAAAAAGGGAATATTTTCATCAACGACAATGGGTTACCAAAATTCTTCTAAACTCAATGTATGGAGTGTTAGGTGCTCCTACATTTAGGTGGTATGATTTGGATAATGCAGAAGGAATTACATTATCAGGCCAACAATTGATTAAAAATACAGCAAAAATAGTAGATCATTATTATAACAGAGAATTGAATGAAAATACTGAACATTGTATTTATACGGATACAGATTCAGTATTCTTTTCAGCATTGCCATTAGTAAAACATAGACATCCAGAAGTAGATAAAAATGATGATGAAATTATGACGGAAAAGATTTTATCAATAGCGGAAGAGGTTCAAAATCATATCAATGATACTTATTCTCCATATGCAAAGAAATTTCATAATTTGGATACTCACAAATTTGACATCAAACAAGAGACTGTAGCTAAATCAGGTATATGGATTGCTAAAAAAAGATATGCACAATGGATTATAAATTCAGAAGGTGTAACGGTAAATAAATTAGATGTTAAAGGTATTGACGTAGTTAGATCTAATTATCCTGCAGCATTCAAGAAATTTTTAGGACAAATACTTATGGATATATTACAGCATGTATCTAAAGATGAAATAGATAATAAGATATATGAATTTAGAAATAAGATACCAACATATCCATTGGTAGAAATAGCTAAATCAACAGGTGTAAAAAATATTAGAAAATATCTTCCAGCAACAGGAGAATATAAACCATTTAATACTAATTTCAAGGGTGTTCCAGCTCATGTAAAAGCTTCAATCAATTATAATGATTTATTATTATATTTCAAAAAAGGGACAACAGAAAAAATTGGTAATGGTGATAAGATAAAATGGGTTTATCTAAAAGATAATCCTTTAGGGATTGAATCATGTGCATTAAAAGGTTATGACGATCCACCAGAGATAATTAAATTTATAGAAAAATATGCTAACTATGATAAAATTTTTAATGGTGAATTAAAAAATAAATTAGAAGCTTTTTACAATGCTATGAAATGGGGACAATTGCCTGAAAAAAATATTAAAATTATAAGGAAATTTTTTGAATTTTAATAAAATTTTTGTATATTTATATTAAATAAAAGAATAAAAAAGGTTACGAATGGACAAACAAAAACTCACAGGTTTTATTGAAAAATACTCACTTGGCAATAATATCGAAGCAGTAAAATGGAGTATATCCTCTAACAATCTTCAAACGGAATTTATCTCTGATGACAAGACCTTATTAGGTAGAGTCAGATTAAATAATTTTTCCATGCAGGATAGTGAAGTAGGTATTTATAATACTTCACAATTGCAAAAAATGTTAGGTGTAGTAGGTAATTCAATAGATCTCAAATTAAAAATGGTAGAAAATAGGGCTATAGCACTAACAATTACGGATAGTGATGTTGCATTAAATTATATGTTAGCTGATTTAGATGTAATTCCAAAAGCACCTAAATTAAAAGCAACACCTGAAGCTACTACAAGAATCAAAATTACTAATGATTTTATTATGAAATATATTAAGGCAAAGGGAGCTTTAAGTGATGCGGAACATTTCACAGTATTATCAAATTCAATCACTCAAATTATTTTAGGTCATTCAGATAATAATAGCAATAGAATCAATATCAATGTTAACGCAGAAAGTGATTGTGATTTAGAACCAATTTCATTTAATGCAGACTATTTGAGGGAAATTTTAGCAGCAAATAAGGATAATGAGGAAGGTTTAATGGAAGTTAGTGCAGATGGATTAGCAGTATTAACATTTAGAAATCAGGAATACACATCAAAATATTATATGGTGCAAACCAACTTAACATAGGAGAGAATTATGCAAGCAATAGACGACAAAGTAATTTTAGAAAATTTAGAACCTGAATCAATGACATCGGGTGGTGTTATCTTACCAGACACTTCAGATCAAAAATGTGATAGAGGTAGAGTAGTAGTAGCTGCGCCTGGAAGACATACATTAAATGGAACAAGAATACCTTCGCAATGTAGTGAAGGAGATGTAGTGGCATATCCAAACCAATTAGCAAAGAAGGTAGAGGTTGATGGTAAGGAATATCACGTAATTAGGGAATCAGAGTTAATAATGATTATTTCAAAAGGAGAAAAAACAAATGGCTAAAAATTTAGATTTTAATCAGGATGCACGTTCAAAAATGAAAGAAGGTGTAGACAAATTAGCAGATGCAGTCAAAGTAACATTAGGACCAAGAGGTAGAAATGTTGTTATTGAAAGAGATTATGGATTACCTATCTCAACAAAGGATGGTGTCACTGTAGCTAAAGAAATTGAATTAAGTGATGATGTCCAAAACATCGGTGCACAAATGGTAAAAGAGGTAGCAGATAAAGCTAATGAAGAGGCTGGTGATGGAACAACAACAGCAACTGTGTTGGCACAATCAATTATAAATGAAGGATTCAAATATGTAACCTCTGGAGCAAATCCTATTGAATTAAAAAGAGGTATAGATGAAGCAGTACAATCAGTGGTAGAAAAATTGAATTCATATTCCAAGGAAGTTAATGATGAAGCGGATATGAAACACGTCGCTACTATTAGTGCGAACAATGATGAATCTATAGGTGCAATAATTGCTGATGCAATAGATAAAGTTGGTAAGGAAGGAGTTGTTACAGTAGATGAATCTATGTCTGCAGATACAATATTAGATATAGTTGAAGGTATGCAATTTGATAGAGGATTTTTATCTCCATATTTTGTAACCAATAATACTGCAATGGAGGTAGAATTAGATGAACCTTGGATTTTATGTTATAATAAAAGAATAGGATCATTAACGGAGGTAGTAAAGGTATTAGAATTTGCAATAGCGAAAAACAAGCCATTGTTAATTATAGCTGATGATGTAGCAAGTGAAGCTCTTGCTGGTCTTATTGTGAATAAGGTGAGAGGAACAATGTCTGTAGCAGCAGTTAAAGCTCCTTCATTCGGTGATGAAAAAACAGCCATTCTACAGGATATAGCAATTATTACAGGCGGACAATTAGTGGATCCAGCTAAAGGAATGAAATTAGACAAATTGGATCCAGAGGTGTTTGGTTCTTGTAAAAAGGTAAAAATAACAGATAAACAAACCACTATTATAGATGGATATGGTGATGAACAAACTATAGTTGATAGAATTGAGGAAATCAAATCCCAACTAGATAAAGCTCAATCGGCATATGAAAGAGAAAAGGTTCAAACGAGATTAGCTAAATTAGCTGGTGGTGTTGCAGTTCTTAAAATAGGTGCTCAATCAGAGGTTGAATTAAAAGAAAAGAAAGATAGAGTAGAGGATGCATTACACGCAACTAGAGCAGCTGTAAAAGAAGGAGTAGTTCCAGGTGGTGGAATAGCATTATTAAATTGCATTAAGAATATTGAAAAACCTGAACTTCAAAAAGATCAAAGTATTGGTTGGGATATTTTAATGGAAGCATGTAAAGCTCCTTTTAATGCTATCATGAATAATGCTGGTCTAAATGCAGATGTTATTTCTAATAGTATAGGTTCATCGGATATATCAAATGCAGGATATGATGCAAGAAATGAAGAGGTGGTTGATATGTATTCAGCAGGTATTATAGATCCTACAAAGGTTACTAAAACCGCACTACAAAAAGCTGCATCAGTAGCAGGAACATTATTAACAACAGAATGTGTTGTTTCAATTATTAAAGACGAAAATAAAGAGGTAGTTGGTCCTGGCCAAATGCCAATGGGAATGTAAAAGAGAAAAATTATGACAAAAACTATATTAGACGCATTAAGAGCTAAATTCAATTCAGACAAATTAACAGCATTTGCAAATTTGAACAATTATATGATGAATTCCGTAGGGGTAGGAGAACACCCAGATGTAGTTGCGGAGTGTGATAAATTAGTAACGGCTATAGCTGATGCAGATGGAAAATTACAAATCTTAGATCAAATTACTCCTCAAGAAGGTGGAAATCAACAATAAATTTTGTATATTTAATATATGACACAAGAACATACATTATGGGTAGAAAGATATCGTCCAGATAATTTGGATGGATATATAGGCAATGATTCAATTGTTAATAAAATGAAAACATATATAGAAGGCGGAGATATTCCGCATCTTCTATTTTATGGTAGAGCTGGAACAGGTAAAACAACACTAGCTAAAATTATTACTAATAATATAGATTGTGATCATATGTATATAAATGCATCTGATGAGAATAATGTTGAGACTGTTAGAACAAAAATTAGGGATTTTGCTAGTTCGGTCGGATTTAGAAAATATAAGGTTATTATATTAGATGAATCGGATTATCTGACTCCTAATGCTCAAGCAGCATTAAGAAATCTAATGGAGACATTTAGCAAAACAACAAGATTTATTTTAACATGTAATTATGTTGAAAAGATTATAGATCCAATCCAATCGAGATGTCAGGTATTTGGAATCACTCCACCTGGAAAGGTTCAAGTGGCAAAAAGAATAGCAGGTATATTAGATGGGGAAAATATAAATTACGATCTCAAGGATGTTAAGGTTATTATAGATACTACTTATCCAGATATTCGTAGAACCATAAATGCATTGCAAAGACAGATAGTCAATGGTAAAATAGTAGTAGATAAAGCATCATTACTTGAAGCCGATTATATGAGTAAAATTTTAGAAGAATTGCAAGGTGCAAAAAAATTCAATACAATAAGACAAATTATTGCAGATAGTCAGGTAAAAACCTTTGAGGATTTATATAAATTTTTATATGAAAATATAGATCAATATGCAGGTATAAAAGTATCTAATTGCATAGTTATTATAGCAGAAGCACAGTATCAAGATACTTTTGTAGTAGATAAGGAAATAAATATCATGGCAATGTTTAGTAAAATAATTTCAACACTGGAGAATTAAAATGTCAAAAAATAAAAATAAACAAAAATACGGAAATTATATTAAAAAAGTGGGATATTTGGATATTCGCCAAAAAATGACTTTAGGTCAATGGAAGAAAAATTTCAAAGGTGAAATGACAAAAATTGCCGGTAGTACGGAAGTATTTGTTTATCATGGCAAACATGTTATGACAGGAAGTTTCAAAAGTGTAATGGCAGCCGAAGCAGAAGCCAAGAAGATGGTAGCGGAAGGCGTTAAATTTTCAGGAAAATAAGGAGAATAAAATGAGAGTAGTAAAAGGAAATAATGGACCAACTAGAGATAATCCAGGACTTAATACAAATGATATGCAGGTCAAGGTCGCATTAAAGGATACAACAGATGTTACCTGCGATAATTGTGGACATAAGTTTTTTACACAACTAATGATGTTCAAAAAATTATCAGCTGTAATGTCACCTAATGGTCAGGAATCACTTATTCCAGTTCAGGTATTTGCATGTAATTCATGCGGTCATGTAAATGATCAATTCCTACCACCAGAAGGCAATGAAGAGTAAAAGTTTATTTGATTGCATAGCAGATGTAACCTTTAAGAAGACGGATGTAAATAGCTATACCGAAAATGATTGGAAGGTATATAATCCGTATATGATTCATAGGTTCCTCAGTATGAATGAGGATTTAGTAGGAATTATGAATCTTATCCAGAAATATTATACGTTAGATAAAAAAATTCACTACATATTATTAAGTGATATTCTACCTAAACAAAAATTTTTCACCAAATATATTAAAGGGAAAAAAGTGGATAAATATAATGCGGAGTTAATAAAACTTATCGCAAGGCATTATGAAATTCCAAAAGATCAAGCAATTGAATATATAGATATGTTTATGCGCACTAATGGTGGTATAAATCATATGCATAAATTACTAGAAATGTATGGTAAATCAAAAAAAGAAATCAAGGGGTTATTAAAATGAAAATAGGTGAAAAAGATTATACTACTGAAAAATCTTATTGTAATGATATACAGGAATTGCAAGATAGATATCCTGATATACACGCAGCGTATGAAAGAATATCAAAAGAACAATTTCATTTATTTGCTCGTAAGATGTTAGATTATGGTAAAGGCAATATATCAGTAGGCACAAATTTAGATACTCCAGAGGAGGAAAAGGTAGCATTGACTGGATTGTGGTTTAGAATGAATGATAAGATTCAACGTCTAAAACAATTAGTTTTGTTAAATGAAGAAGCAAGAGTAGAGACTGAATCAGTTAAAGATACATTTCAGGATCTTTCAATATATGGTATAATAGCACAAATAGTAAAAAATAAAATGTGGAAATAATTTGGTTATCTCAAATAATTTTCGTATATTATAAGTAATATGTCAGAAGAAAAAAAGTTACACTCAATATTAGATTTAGCAGTTACAAAAAAGAAAAAGGGTCAAAAATCAATATCCTATTCTCAATATTCAATGTATGCTCAATGTCCACATCGTTGGAAATTAAATTATGTAGATAATTTAAGAACATTTACACAATCAATACATACTCTTTTTGGAACGGCCTTTCATGAAACATTACAAGGATATCTTGGAGTAATGTATGAAGGATCTATAAAAGAAGCAGATGAATTACCTTTAGGTGATATTCTAAAAGGTGCTATGGCTAAAGAATATCGTAAAGCTATGGCTATGGGTCAAGAACCTGGATTTACTAATAAAACAGAAATGAGAGAATTTTTCTATGATGGTATAGCTATATTAGAATATTTTATCAAAAAGAGAGGTGGATATTTTAGTAAAAAGAATACTAAATTGGTTGGAGTAGAAACTCCATTAAGTATTCCATTAGAGGTCAATAAAAATATTTTATTTACAGGTTATATTGATATAGTTATGCAAGATACAGCAACCGGTAAATATAAGATATATGATATCAAAACAAGTACTAGAGGTTGGAATAAATATCAAAAAGCAGATAAAATAAAAACATCACAGATGGTTTTATATAAAACATATTTTGCTGAACAATTTAATGTTGACCCTGAAATGATAGATATAGAATATTTCATAGTCCGAAGAAAAATAGACGAAAATGCTCAATGGCCAATGAAAAGAATTCAAACATTTGTACCAGCTTCAGGAAAACCTACAAGAAATAAAATAGCTAGATCAGTAGATGAATTTATAAATAATTCATTTACATCTACAGGAGAATATAATACTTCAGCAAAACATTTAGCTATAGCAGGTAAAAATAATAAAAATTGCAAGTATTGTGAATTTAAGGATAGAGAAGATTTATGTTCGAAAATGGCGAGAATCAAAAATTAAAATTCACAATCAGTGAATCAAAAATACATGGTCAAGGTGTGTTCCCAACTGAACATATCAAAAAAGGCGAATTTATAGGATATGCATATCAAATCATCGGAGAGATTGGCAAATTTGCAGATACCGATAAAGAATATATAATAGGACAAGAAACCTTATTAGGTAATATGCACAATCATTCATATACTCCTTCAGCGGAACCTAAATTTGAAAATAGAGTTGTTAGTTTTTATGCATTAAAGGATTTAGATCCTGCTGATGAGATTACATGTGATTATAATAGATTTGATTGTATAACAAATATAGAAAGAGTTCAAGACGATTGGGAATAAATAAAATGGAGAATTATTATGAAAATTAACATATGGGTATTAAGAGAAGATGTTTGGGAACTTAATGCATGGTTGAAAACACCGTGGAGTGAAAATTCAAGCAAACCAATTACATTTTTTCATCATAAACCAATTAAAGAAATGGATCTTGTTCAGGTTACTATTGATATGGATGAATATCAAAAAATTATTGATAACAATGAACAAATAGAAAGTAGTATAGCGGAACAAATGGGTTGGGTTCAAACATCAACTATAGACCCAAATACTAATAAACAATTACAAATTTTATTTGGGGATTAAAATTGAGAATAGGAATTACTGGTAGTTCAGAATATCATAATAAACGTAAGATTAAAGATTTTATTTTTAATTTGAGAAATAGAATAAAGGATGATATTGAAATTATTTCCAGAGCAAACAAAAATGGTGCAGATGCATTTATTAAAAAGTATGCTCTTGAATTTGGTTACAACTATTTAGAGTTTCCAGCTGCCCATGGTAATAGAACACTCCATACTCAATTACCAGAATCATATTTTAATAAACCATTTAGTATTAGCAATTATTTTGTTCAGACCAAAATGTATACCAAGTATTGTGATTATTTGGTTGTATTTTGTGAATCAAAAAATAACGATAAGGGAATAAATAATTTACTATTAGCAATGGATAAATTAGATAAAAAAGCGATTATTATCGCGTAAAAACGAGGTTTTAATAAATTTTTTTGATATTTATTATATATTATTAAGGAGAAAAAAGTTATGGCAAAATTACCAACATTAAAAAAGGTTGACGTAAATAAGAAAAAAAAGAAGAAAATTTTATTATTATCAGATGACATGAGAATGCACTCAGGTGTTGGAACGATGTCTCGTGAATTGGTTTTGAATTCATGTCATGAATATGATTGGGTCCAAGTAGGTGGAGCAATCAAACACCCTGATGCTGGCAAAAGAATTGATATTGGAAGGGATGTAGCAAAGGAATCAGGTGTTGATGACGCGAGTGTTATTATATATCCATATAGTGGATATGGTGATCCTGATTTAGTAAGACATATTATTAAGAATGATAAACCAGATGCAATATTACATTTTACTGATCCAAGATTTTGGGATTGGTTATATAATATGGCTCATGAAATAAGACAAAATATTCCTATATTCTATTATACTATTTGGGATGATTTGCCTATTCCACATTGGAATGCACCATTTTATGAATCGTGCGATTGGTTAGGCTGCATTTCAAAGCAAACATATAATATAGTAAGTAAAGTAAGGGATTGGAGAAGACCAGCTGAGGTTGAAAAAACTAAAGATTGGCAAGTAACATATTTACCACATGGTGTGCCTGAACAATATTTCCACCCTATAGTTCAAGGTGATAAAAAATATGATCAGTATGAAGAATGGTCTAATAGATTTTTTAATAATAAACAATATGATTATGTTTTATTTTACAATAATAGAAATATTAGAAGAAAACAAACTAGTGATATTATATTAGCATGGAATGAATTTTGTAAAACATTAACGAAAGAACAATCAGATAAATGTTTAATGTTGATGCATACACCAAGAGTTGATCCTAATGGAACGGATTTACAGGCAGTTAAAAATGCAGTATGTGAAGATTATGCAATCATGTTTGATGAAGGTAATAGATCAACTCAAGAATTAGCTTTTATGTATAATAGAGCAGATGCAACAATCAATTGCGCATCAAATGAAGGATTTGGATTATCTTCAGCTGAATCTATTATGTGTGGAACGATGGTTATCAATAATATTACTGGTGGTCTTCAGGATCAGGTTGGATTCAAACGTAATGGAAAGTATTTAACGGCGGATGATTATCTGGAAATACAAAGTATGCACGATAGAGATTTATGGAAAGATAATCCAGAAATTACATGGGGTGAATGGGCTCTACCAGTATGGCCATCAAATAGAAGTATTCAAGGATCTCCAATGACTCCTTATATATTTGATGATAGAGCGGATTATAAGGAAATAGCTCAAACCATGAAAATATCGTATGAAATGGGAAGAGAGGAAAGAAAGAGAAGAGGAATGATCGGTAATAAATGGGCAATGACAGAAGCAGGATTTTCAGCTAAAGCAATGGGTCAAGGTCTAGTAGACCAAATGGGTACAGCATTAAAGGAATGGACACCACAGAAAAGATTTAATTTATATAAAATAGGATAAGAATAGTTATGAAACCATATATAGTATTTCAAGGGCCGATAGAAAATAGAAGTGGTTACGGCGACCACGCAAGAGATTTAGTTAAGCCATTAGTAATGTGCGGAAAATATGATGTAGATATTATTTCGACTAGATGGGGCGATTGTCCTATGGATGCACTATCGAATAACAAAAATCTTACAGAAGCAGAAAATGCAGTTAAGTCATGTATTTTACAACAACCTAATTTGAAAAAACAACCAGACTTATTCATCCAAGTTACTGTTCCAAATGAATTTAATCCTATTGGTAAAGCTAATATAGGTATCACAGCGGGAATAGAAACTGACATATGCGATGCATCTTGGATAGAAGGATTAAATAGGATGGATCTTAATATAGTTCCATCAAAACACTCTGCGCAAGTATTTCATAATACAGCATATGATAAAATGGATGAAAAAACTAAGAAAAAATTAGGCTCACTCAAATTAGAAAAACAAGTAGCAGTATTATTTGAGGGTGTAGATATTGATATATTTAATAATAAAAGCGAGGTTCCTACTACAGTAAAGGATTCATTATCTGCAATCAAGGAAGAATTCTGTTTTCTTTATGTAGGTCATTGGTTGAAAGGTAAAATCGGTCATGATAGAAAAGATACTGGAATGTTGATAAGAACATTCTGCGAAGCATTCAAACATAAGAAAAAACAACCTGCTCTTATATTGAAGACAAGCGGAGCTGGATTTGGTATAGTCGAAAGAGATCAATTTATTCAAAGAATTAAGGATATAAGAAATTCAATAGGTGGTAGAGTCCCTAATGTATATTTCCTTCATGGTGATATGGATCCAGTAGAATTAAATGGATTATACAATCATCCAAAGGTTAAGGCAATGGTATCATTTACAAAAGGTGAAGGATTTGGTAGACCATTATTAGAATTCAGCACATCAGGAAAACCTGTGATAGCTTCAAATTGGTCAGGCCATACAGATTTTCTACATCCTCAACATTCAATTTTATTACCTGGTGAGTTAAAAGAGGTGCATAAATCGGCAAGATGGAAAGGGGTTATCAATGAAGGCGCAAAATGGTTCTATGCAGACTATAATAACGCTTCAAGAATAATGAGAGACGTATATAAAAGCTATAAGGATTATGTTCCTGGAGCTAGAAAACAAGGCCATCTATCTAGAACAGAATTTAGTTTAGAAAGAATGAATGGAATTTTTCTTCAAATTGTAGGAGATGTAATTAGCCAGGTGCCTCAACAAGTAGGGTTGCAATTACCAGATGATAATAGCATGCCCAAATTACCTGAATTAAAAAAGAAAACAAATAAAAAGGCAGAAGTTAAAATGCCAGAATTAAAAAGGGTTTAGAAATGTCAGAAAAAAGAATACTCAGTCCTATAGATGGAAATTTAGAATATTGTTTCCAAGAAGATGATCCGAAATCGGGTGTTACATCATATTTGGATTATAAAACAGGATATACATCCAATTCATTATTAGAAACGGATTCGGAATATATTAAAAAAATAGAAAAAGATCAACCACAAATCATTACGGATTTGAAAGTAGCTGATGAATTGAGAGGTATAAATTGGTATCCATCGGTTATAAATGTTCCTGGTAAAGGAATGGTATATCCTATGGGAACTCCAGAGGAATGGCACTGGGAAAGTATTCCTGTTCGTATATTAGAAGAGGAAGAGCAAAAGGATTACCCTATTCCAGATCAGGATAATCAATTTTTCAAATCAATTTTGGATGTTAAACAAAAAGGAACCTATGCAAAGGATAGATTTTTAGAAGCTTTAGCATCAATAGGTGGAGTAGTAGATTTAGATGGAAAAGGTTTTGAGGAGCATATAGGTGAGCCAACTAAGTAGTCATCAAGCATTAGTAGATAAATCATTTACTATAAATAAGGGAACAGTCCAACCTGGAATGTTGCTTGAATTTGTATATACTAAAGTAGCCAGAAATGGTAAACAAAGTACTAAAAAGTATATGGTTTTAGCTACGAGTGATTTTGTTAAAAGATCGCAAGATAATGTTAAAATGATGCATGGTGTTACATGTGAGATAATATCAAAATCCGCTTTATTAGGTTTAGCTAAAATTACTGGATTAGAATTAGCAAATTCAAGATTGCAAGCAAGAAGGTTAAAAATAGAAAAGGTGTTAATTACAGATCAAAAGGCATATTATTCATCAGTCATATCTTCTGGATTGAGAAATACATTAAAGGGTTCATACAGAACCTTTAGAGAGGATAGAATAAGTGGATTAAAAATTTGTGATTATAAATGGCCTAAGGAATTACTTTTAGAGGATGAAAAAAATACTTCTATAAAAACACAACCAACGGATCCAGATATACCTAAATTGGATCAATAAGGAGAAATAAAATGAAAATTAGTTACGCAATTACAGTATGCAATGAGCATAAAGAAATAGAAAAATTATTATCATTTTTATTTGAACATAAAAGACAAGAAGATCAAGTTGTAGTTCAAATGGATTTAGATAATGGCACGGAAGAAGTCGTTAAGGTTTGTGAAAGGTGGGAATCAAAACCATCAAGTGAATACAAACTTATACAACATAAATTAGATAAAAATTTTGCACAATATAAAAATAATTTGAATAAAAATTGTGATGGAAATTGGATATTTCAAATCGATGCAGATGAAATCCCTAATGAATATTTAATGCAAGCTTTACCAATTGTATTAGAAACCAATCCAGACGTTGAAGCATATTGGGTTCCAAGAGTAAATACAGTAGCGGGTATTACAGATGAACATATTGCTAAATGGGGTTGGAGAGTAGATGAACAAGGATGGGTTAATTTTCCAGATTGGCAAATGAGAATCTATCAAAATAAAGATGAAATATACTGGATCAAACCAGTGCATGAACAATTAAAAGGTTATACTAAATTCGCAAATCTTCCAGCAGAGGAAAAATTCTGTTTATATCATCCAAAAAATATAGGAAGACAGGAACAACAAAATGCCTTTTATGAAACAATATAAAAGGGATAAAGGTTATGATATTTCAAAGATTGGTTGGCAACAAATTATATGGTGTCAATGAAACGGATAGATTAGGATTTCCAAATAATGATGCAGCATATATACCAGATCAATATCTAGATAACCAGGAATTTGTTGTTTTTAGAACAGCGCATGGATTCGGGGATTGGGGTATCCTTTCTGCAATGCCTAGATTATTAAAACAAAAATACCCAAATTCTAGAGTATATGTCCCATCTGAATATATGATGGAAGTAGTATATGGTAAAAAAATAAAAACACCTTATCTCATTTTCAAAAATAATCCATATGTAGATAAATTTATTCATTCTGTCGAAGGAGATATATTCCATGATCAATATAGAATCTATGATGTTGATAATCCAAACATACCATTAGTTGAACAGGTATTAAAATTTTGGCAATTTGACGAGAATGAATATAATGATTCACAACCTGAAATGTATTGGACTGATGATGAAAGAGATATGGGTGATTATATTATAAACAAATATGCTAATAATAATCCTTTCGCTACATTATTGATATCAGATAGATTTGGAACCAAGTATGGCAAATTTGACCAAAATGCATTTGAAAATGATACTAATAAAATGTTAAAATCAATCGAGGAATATAATTTACCATATTTTTATTATTCCGCAACACCTATAGAAAATACTCCTTTCAATAAAATAGATAAACTCCTCAATTTAAGGCATATAAATTTCAGGGTTCAACTTTATATAAAATCAAAGGCAGTGGTGAATATAGGAAATCAATGTGGAACAAATCACATGGTGGTAAGATACTCTGATGTTATAGATATTCAAAGACAATTTCCTATATCCCATAATTTTGTTAAAGGAGAAAGATTGATATGAAAAAAAATTTAGTTATCTATACAGCAATATTCGGTGGATATGATGATGTAACAGATCCTACATTTATTCCAGACAATGCAGATTTTGTTTGTTTTACTGATTCCGATATAAAATCAGATATATGGAATATAAAAAAGGTTCCTGCAATATATGAAGATCCTACTAGAAATGCTCGAAAATATAAAGTATTACCTCATCGATGGTTTCCTGAATATGAATATAGTATATGGATTGATGGTAATATTTTGGTTAGAGAAGACGTCAATGAATTATTATCAGAATGGTTGGATGATGCAAATTTAGCCATTCCAGATCATGCACAAAATAAGTTGGATCCTAGGGATTGTGTTTATAAGGAAGCACAGGTTATTCTTGATTTAGGCCAAAGGAATGGTAATTTCAAGGATGATCCACATACGATGATAGATCAAATGAATAGATATTTAGCGGATGACTTTGAAGGTCCAACTGGATTAGCAGTTAGTATGCAAGTATTAAGACGTCACAATGAGGATGATTGCAAATCAGCAATGGAAAGATGGTGGAGAGAAATATCATATGGTAGTAAAAGGGATCAATTAAGTTTTAATTATGCTATGTGGAAAGATGAATTCAGGTATAATTATTTGCCTGGTGATTCTAGAGATAATAAATATTTTCTTAATATGGGAGCTCATACTGGCAAAAAGAAAAAGGATTCTACAATATATGAACCAATAAATTTAGAATATTTTTTACAAATGGAGGTTCAACCAGGTGGTGGTGGAAAGGAAATTTGCCATAAAAATGGAGAATTGAAAACAATAAAAGATGTAATAGAATATTGGAAAGATGAAAAAAATGTAGAAAATATTCAATCCAAATTGAATCCGAATAATTGGCAATATTTTAATTGTATGATGGCTGGATTTAAGAAAAATGTAGCTGGTCATCATGAATTAGGTTGGGATAAATTAACCAAAGAATATTATGATGGGCTGGAAGATATGTCAGATGATGAACTTGAGAAATTTTTAATTAACACTCCAGCTGAATTTGATAATGGTTATATAAGACATAGTATGCATCGAGCATATGCTATGTGTGGAAGATTGATGCAAGGTAAAAAATATATTCCTTTTTATATGGAGAAGGAAAAAATATATAACAAACCTCGAATCAAAGATGGTAAACATCGTATAAAACCATTGACTCATAATGTGTATGGTATCAATGAAGTATTGAACCTCGGAATACCTGCATCAGAATTTACAATTACCCAAAGTGGTATTTTAGCTTTAATGGGTATTAGAAAAAATGAGGATATAGATATTATTATTAGTTCGAAAATAAGAAAGGAATTATTTAATGGAGAAGAATCCTTTATGAGATTGCCGAATGGTATAGAAATATTTGAAAAGGGAAAAGGTAAATTTATGCATTTCGGAGCATCGAATGATGATGAATTGATTAACAATTTTTCATTTAATGTTGATGGTATAAATTTTTTAGAACCAAGATTTTACTTTAGAAGAAAAAGAAAAGATAGAGAAAAAGATAAAAAAGATTGGAAAGGTATTGCTAATTTTATTGAGATGGAAGGTCAAAAAGGATATCCTTGGAATAAATTAAATGAAGAGCAATGGGGATTATGAAAGTAGCATTTTTTACAGAAGGCAATTGGTCAGGTAAGGTTCCAAGAAATCATCCAAATATGAGGACGGAAATGGCTTGGATGTGTGCACTTGAAGCAGATCATTATAATATACACGGTGGCTCTATTCAAGGTGAATATGATTTGGGTATATGTATTATACCTAAAAAGAATCCACAATTTGATACCTCACGTATACGAAAACAATGTAAGCAAATTGCTTCCATGCAAGAAGGACCACATTGGTATTTTCAAGATTATCCATTAGATCAACAAATATGGTTTTACAATATATTACAAGAAATGGATTTCTTGTTCGTGCATAATGAAATTGATAAAAAATATTTTGAAGGATTGACCTCTAAAGAATGTAAGGTGATGCGTAGTTTGATGATTGAAGATAGTATAAAAGATCTTCCAAAAGGTGGTGATAGGGGTGTAATGATTGGTGGTAATTTTTGTCACTGGTATGGTGGATTTGATTCCTATATTATAGCACAACAATTTGGTGTTGAGGTTAGTATTCCTAGTATGGGAAGAAGAATAGAAGGTGAAGATCAAATGCAGAATCTCAATCACCTTTCATATATGGAATGGGTATATTGGATTGCAGAATTAAGTAAAAGAAAATATGGAATCCATTTAATGAGAACTCATGCAGCTGGGACATTTGCTCTTAATTGTGCTTATTTAGGTATTCCATGTATTGGTTATGAAGGATTAGATACACAAATGATATGTCATCCAGATTGTACAGTTGATATAGCCGATTTATCTAAAGCAAAAGAAATAGCAAAAATGCTTAGGAATGACGAAGATTTTTATTTATATTGTAGTAATATAGCTAAAACAAAATACAAAGAAAGTTTTCATGAAAAAAGTTTTATTAGCAATAACAACATTTAATCAAAGCGAATACACTCGAGCATGTTTGGAATCGTTACAATCAATAACTGATGAACATGACGTAATAGTTATAGATGATGCAAGTACAGATGATACAGTTGATCTATGTAAAAAATTAAATGTAAAATGTATTGCAAAAACTAACGGACAAGGATTAACAGACTCATGGAATAAAGCATATCATTATTTTATGGCAAAGAAAAATGAATATGAATATCTTGCAATTGCAAATAATGATATATTAATACCGAATGGAGCACTAAATGAAATGAAAGCTGTATTAGAAAAATGGCCATGTTCCTTAGTAGTACCAATGAGTACTAAATTGGGATCCGGACATAACAAGTCACAAATTATAGACAACTGGTATGGACAAAATGATTATGAGAATCCTGAACATTATAATAAAGTTCAACAATATTTGTTAGATTTAAAACAAGAAGAAATAAAATCAAATAATTTATATAAATTTGATCCAATCCGAATGAAAATGTTTAACGGATTCTTTTTTATGATGAATAAAAA